>CEUA01062534.1_pt1 | contig 14023 bp, 12 predicted proteins | sample 361541 | NCBI WGS metagenome assembly CEUA01 (sample SAMEA2623079, study PRJEB7988) | marine metagenome | isolation source: saline water (ENVO:00002010), including
ATCGGAACCTGCGAAAAAAGCGAGAACGTTTAAAATGAAATGTTTTTCGTCGGAATTAAGTTTTTCCCAATCGTCTCTGTCGGCTTCGAAGTCTATGTCACCGGATGTCCAAAAAGTCGCCACGTGTGTTTGGTAAAATTTCCAAAGATCAGGATAATTTATCGGAAATAAAGTGAATCTGTTTGGATTATCTTTAAGAATCGGTTCTGTATCTTTTTCTTTCTTTTTAGCGTCTGTTATACTTGCGGAGAATTCTGACATTAACACTGTTTAATATAGTAAGAGATTAATTTTTAAGTGGTTTGCGGGAAACTGTTTTTATTTTTTTGTGTTTGGGTTTCGTGTGTGTAATTTTTTCCCGAGTCTAGAACGTCTTATGTATTGAGCATCTTCAGTTCTTAAAGAATGTATTGGGTTTTCTATTCCAGTTTTTCCTTTTAGATTTTCGTTGGGGGTTACTCCCATAAATTTGTTAAATCTGTTAGCAAAAGCTTTAATATCGTAATCGATAACTTGACTTGAATCTAAGCCCATTTGTTTAATTTCTACAGAATCTGAGTATTCTTTCAGTGTTTTAGGATCAACGTAATCTTTCAGAGCCGGCAGTATTTCTCTCAATAAACCTTGAGTTCCTGGGAAATGCTTCTTGCGGTTTTGGTAAAGTAAATGAAGTTCGGTGGGATATTGACCTTTATAATCAGCATATTCTTTAAAAACGAGGTTTTCTATCAACGAATACCTTAAATTTATCAAGTCCAAAGCGGTCAATTCGTCTAGTCTGTGATTTTCTTTAATTCTTTTGTGTAAAGTTATATCTTCCAACTTAACATCTATTTTAGGTGCTTTCTGTAAGAGAGCGAGTTTTAATACCATTTTAACTGGAGCTGGTCGGGGATCACGTGTCAAGCGTAAAGGTTGTATCAATTGTTCCTGTATTTCTACTGTGTTTTCTTTGGTTTCACTGTCTGTTCCGACAACAGATAAAAAGTATCTTTTGGTGTCTTCTAGAGGAAGGGATGCGTATTTTCTTCCTATAACGCCTCGTCTATCGGATATGACCTTTCTTATTTCTTTGGACATTTTAGGTTCAATCTCTTGCCAGCGACTTGCTTCGTCGTATACAGCCAAAGGAGTTCCGTCTGGTTTTAAATAGACCGGGTTAAGTTCGGAAATGTTTCGTGGGTCAGTTAATTTCAAGTCTTTGTAAAATTCTTTGTGAACTATATTTTTAACCATATCAAACAAAGACTTTGCCTTGCTATTTTTGAGTTTGTTCATTATGTCATTAAAATTGCTTTTATCTTGAGATTGTAGTAGTCGGGTAACGTTGCTTATAAGGTCTTCGTAAGAACTTTCGCTATAATCGGCAAATCTGTCAGATATGTTGAATATGTCTTTGTCAATCGGTATTAGAGTTATTTTATTAGCATTTAAACTTATAGACCCCATGGTCGAAGCAGGATTGCCAATTTCTTCAGAATCTGGCGTAAAGCGTACGTCCTTATTGCCATAAATCTTAAAGCGAGCGTTTTGAGGGTCGAGATAATACGGAACAGTGCCTTCAGTTTGTATCTTCATTTCGTCATCAGAAAAAGCTAGAACCGGAGCCGCTTGTTTTACAGAGACGTCGTACATTGTTTCTGTTGTACTGCCTGTTAATCTTTCTACGTTAGCATCATCTCCATCCGGTCGACTTCCTAGATAAGCGTATTTTCTTTCGGAGCCAGATTCTGGTAATATTGTCCAATCGTCTACAGCGGCTACAAGGTACAGTTGTTCGTCTTCTCGGGAAAGTTCTGCCTCTTTAACGATGGTTGGTTGACCCAAAACTTTCTTGTGTACTTTCCAAGATTTTAGTTTTACAAAATCGAATAATTTAATAGGGTGTTCTCTAGCAAGACGAGGTATTTGGTTTGCTATGCTTATACCTTCTTTGTTTGACACGACTTCTTTGGGTATTCTGAGTCTTTTGACCACTTCTCCTGTGGGTAATGTTACATCTTCAAATTTTGGGTGTTGTTGGTTTCTTTTTGCTTTTTTGGCTATAGCGTCGTCGACGAGTTTGAAAAGCGGATCTGATAATTCAAAAGCGACAAGAGCTCCCTTGTGTTTGATATCTTTAATGAGAGCGGCTTTGTTTTTAATTGTAACAAATGCCTCGTCGCTCATATTTGCTGATAGCGTTGCGAATGCGGAGGCGGTGCCTACTACGAGAAAGAAAAGAAGGATGTACCACCATCCAGAAATTGATTCGAGGGGTATGTATAAGTGTTCTTTTGATGTTGGAAGTGAAAATGTCATATCTTTTCCTGAGACTTCTATTGTAGTATTTTGTTTTGCTTTTTCGGATGCTGTCATGTTATATTCTGCTAAGGTTGAAAGAGATGTGTTGAAAATGTAAATTGACAAAAGTAGCATAATAAATCCTATACTAGCAACAGCTGCTTTAACTAGATTTTGAGGTTCATTTTTCCCGGGCCATTTAGAAGAGCTTAGGGGGTAATTTCTAAAAATAATTACAGCAAATATGAGAGCTCCGCAAGCATATTTTAGTAAAGATATTTTTTCTTTTATAATGTTTATTCCTTCTAAATTTACTTTTTCGTCGAGAAGATTTGCTCCGTACGGAAAAGGCATGGAACTTTTATCTTTTAATTTTTCTTGGTCTTCTTCGGTATTAAAAGCGTACATACCTTCATAATATGACTCTATTTTACTGTTTAGAATTTGACAAATACATGTCACCACAATTAAACTAAGCAATATTGTGTCAATAGAAGACATAGATATTACATTTTTAATGCTTGCTAGCATTCCTTGACGTGTACCGCTTCTTGCGATAAATATGAAAATTGAAACAATGACTAATATTGGAATCATTATAATTGATAGTACATTTCCCATATTTGTTCTTTACTTAATAAGAGAGATATATTTTTAACAAACAGAATAAATTGGGGATTAAGCAGAACAAGTTAAACACTCCGTTTCTTTCAGTTTTTCAGATTCTTCTGTAAGTTCTTGTAATATTTTTTGTTCAAGATTGGGATCCATGGCAAAATTTTGAGCAGAAGTTGCGGGTTTACTTCTTATATAATAAGTGCCCGTTTTCAAACCTTTTGACCAACCGTAAAAATGAATAGAGTTCAATATTTTCTGCGTAGGTTCTTGTACGAAAACGTTAAGAGACTGGCTCTGACAAATAAAAGGTGCTCGAGAAGCTGCGAGGTCCAAAATGACTTTCTGTTTCAGTTCCCACGACGTTTTGTAAATATCTCTTAAATCCTGAGGTATTTTAGATATTTTTTGAACGGAACCCTTAAAAAATAAAATCCTTTGTTTCATTTCATCGTTCCACAACCCCAATTTCAACAAATCGTCTATCAGGTACTTATTTATAACAACGTGCTCTCCAGCCAAAGTACGCCGTGTATAAACATTACTGGTAAAAGGCTCTATACATTCGTTATTTCCCAATATTTGCGATGTGCTAGCGGTTGGCATTGGAGCCACAAGCAAGCTGTTTCTGATGCCGTGTTTTTGTACTTTTTCTTTTAGTGCAGTCCACTTTTCTTTATCCTCGGTTTCTTCGTAATCCCACAGATCCGGCTGTAAAATTCCCCTCGACGCCGGACTTCCCTGAAATGTCTCGTAAGGACCGTGTACTTTAGAAAGTTCTGCGCTCGTATCTATAGAGTGATAATAGATAGTTTTGAATATTTTTTCGTTTAAATCTGCGGCACGAGGACTGTCGAATGGTATTTTCAAAAGCATAAAAGTGTCCGCAAGACCTTGGACGCCTATTCCTACCGGTCTGTGTCGCATGTTGCTTGTTTTTGTTTCTGGGAGTGGATAAAAGTTTTTATCGATTACTTTGTTTAGGTTGCGGACGAGGATTTTTACGTAGTCGCCGAGGAGTTTGAAGTTGTATGTTGACGTTGTTTTGTTAACGAAAGAGGAAAGCGAAATTGACGCCAAGTTACAAACGGCGTATTCTTCGTGGTTTGAGTATTCCATAATTTCGCAGCACAAGTTGCTGGATTTGATGGTTCCCAGGTTTTGTTGGTTTGATTTTTTGTTAGCGGCGTCTTTGTATAGCATGTAAGGCGTTCCCGTTTCGATTTGGGATTCGAGGATGGCGTCCCAGATTTGGCGGGCTTTTATTGTTTTTATAGCACGACCTTCTTTTTCGTAAGACTCGTACAGTTTTTTGTATTCTTCGCCCCAGCAGTCGGAAAGTCCCGGGCAAGCATTCGGACAAAATAGACTCCATTCTTCGTTGTTTTTAACCCGGTTCATAAACAAATCGCTTATCCACAAAGCGTAAAACAAATCCCGAGCACGAGTTTCCTCCGTCCCCTGCGGTCTTCGAGCATTCAGAAATTCTACAATGTCAGGATGGTGAGGTTCGAGATACATAGCAAACGAACCCTTGCGTTTTCCTCCGCCTTGGTCTATGTACCTAGCGGTGTCGTTGTAAACTTTCAGAAAAGGCATAAGTCCCGTTGAAGTTCCCCCCGTTTTTCTGATGTAAGATCCCTTTGCTCTAATTTCGTGTATATGTATCCCCAATCCCCCGGCGTGTTTTGAAATCATTGCAGCATCGCTTAGCCCCTTGTAAATTCCTTGTACGCTGTCTTCGACGCCCATCAAAAAACAAGAAGACATTTGAGGATACGGCGTTCCCGCGTGGAACAGCGTAGGCGTAGCGTGTATAAAATACCCTTGGCTCATGGCGTCGTACGTTTCTTTAGCATCTTGACCGTCGTTGTCCCATTCGTGGATACAAAGGGACACACGCATAAACATGTCTCCGGGGCGTTCTTGTATTTTCCCTTGAGATTTGAGAAGGTATGCTCTTTCGAGAGTTTTGAACCCGAAGCAATCCAGGTTGAAGTCTCTTTTGTAATCAATCCAAGATTCGATGGCAGCTATTTTAGCGGGGTCCTCGCAAAATTCAAGAATTTTGTCCGAAATCAGGGGAGCTGGTTCCCCCAAAATATCCACGTGAGTTTTAAGCCGCTTCACAACTTCGCTAAATTTACCGCAGGTGTTTTTGTGATGATTATCAATAGCAACTCTAGCACCAAGTTTTCCATAATCTGGATGGTCTAATAGTTTTTGTAGGCAAATGTTACTTGTTAATTCGTCAAGTTCTTGGGTCGATATTCCGTTTTTAATTCTAGCAGCTGTTTGTTGGACAATAAGAATTGGGTCGACTTTTAGATCTTTGCCTAGTGCTGACAATCTATCGGAAATTTTGTCAAATTTAAAGGGTTGTTTCTCTCCGCTACGGGTAATTACTTGCATTGTTGTGTTTTCCATACTTAAGTCTTATATTTTTAATACGGTGAAAAACCCGCACGGTATTAAAAAATAAAAACTGATTTTTGTAAATGTTGTTAATTGATTCACAGGTTGAAATAACTACCAAAATTAGAAAATTTGTACCTGAAGATACTGTAGACCTAATCTGCTGTTTTGTTCCTAAAATTATAAATAAACGCACCAAAAAATCCTGCAAAACTATAGTTCTAAAAAAAAGACACAAAAAAGCAAAAGAACTACACAATATGCTACAAGAATATTACATAGACGATATAGATGAATACGATATTAGAAAAATAGACCACTTCTACAAACCGATAGACCTCGAAGACGTTGCATTATCAGCTCTTCCAGAAAGACTCCCTAGAACTCTAGAAACTATTTCAGAAATACTTTTGAGCGATAAAGGAAACTGGTGTCCTTTATTTGTTAGCGATTGGAGATTTTTTGATAATCTTTATTGTCGCAACGTAAAGTATCGTTCTTTTCGGGAGTTAGCTTTTCATAACCATGCGGTTTTTTCGAGCTACCGCAGGGGATTGTTAATGATGTTAATGACAAACAAAAGGTACAACTTGATAAATCTTATCATCTAATGAGAAAATACCAACCCCGCCATACCCGACGTTACTTTCAATATATTATAATTAACCGCATAAATAGAAATAGAGCCAAGATCTGGGCTAGAATAGCCGATATTTGACCAACTCCCATCGTTGTCATTTAACCACCACCCTGTGACGAATGTACTACCGGACATCGTATCGCCTGGATAGCTTTTTGATGAAGATAAATTAGCATTTAATTTTCCTATAATAAGACTCGCCTCGTCTAGTCTGCTAAAATTAGAAGTGCCGCTCGGTTGATTTTCTTCTGGACGCAGGGCGAAGGAGTACACGTGAATACCCAACTGATTCGCAGAATTCATCATACAAGTGTGGTGATAGTAAGGTTGGATTGTAGTAAAATATTCGCTACTTTTGTTTGTAAAACGCTCTGTATTATTGAATAGTATTCTTATGTTGTCGTGTTCGTATGTTGGGTAACCGTCTTGGTCTTTAACAACCCACACGAGTTCTTTAACGGGGTGGGAAAAGTCCATTTTTGCTTTTAAGGTTCTTTGATCTGTAGATGATAAAGCATCTGAGTTTATATTGTAAGTTCTCATTTGAGTTTGTTCGATAAGGTATTCGTGGGAATTTTGGATAAACCGTTTTCGTTCTTCTGTGTCTAAAAATACGTAGTCAACCCACAACTTTACCGAATTAGTACCTATTTTACTCATCCCTTTGTAACTTGCTCTTGAGTAGCTAGTAACAGGATCACCATCTTGAACCTGCGAATTGTCAGCAGTACTCCACGCACCTCCAGTAGAACCTTCTCCAAATTTAATGTAAACAACAACATCGTGATGCTGTAAAGAAATTATCGGCAAAGCTAACCCCGGATTTCTGTTAAACCAAAATTGTAAAGGCATGTAATGCGGTCTTCCGTTACAATGATCAGATAAGGTTCCTTTGCTTTTACTCATAGGATCGTGAGTCAAAGTATACCATATATCTAACCACTCACCGTAATGTTTGTCTATTTTCTTTCCTCCGATTTCTATTTCCACATACTCGATAGCTTGTTGATAATAATACCTTGCTAAAACTGCTTTTCGTGTTGCTGCGTTCCTTTTGTCGGTTTCGTTGGCTGTATCAGGCATTGTTTCTAGATCGGTTTCGAATTCGAGGTATATTCTCGATATAAGATCTCCGTTTCTTCCGATTTTACAGCTAACAATCTTTCCTTTTTCTATGTCTCCTTTTAGATTTTGTTCCACACTTTCTATTGAAAAGTTGGTGTGTCTTCTGTATACTACTTTAAAGAATGTGATTTGGGGTTCTCCTGTCAGGTACACGTCTTGTGCTCCTCGCGCCACCATTTGTATTATTTGACCTCCTGGCATGTTTTAATATATATAAATATTTTATTTTCTTTAATACTAACAAAGAACACGATGAAATACCCGGAGAAAAAGCGGGGAGGATACCATTTTCCCGATTATCCAAATTTTAGACCAAACGTTGCCCCATGGGACGTATTCAAAATGGGTGCTTTCGGCGGAACTTACTGGAGACCTATTTACAGCGGCGTAACTGGCAAAAAATACAAAAACGTTCACCACAAAGATTACCCAAAAACTTGGTGGCGGGGAATCCCCGAAGATCACCTGTCCAGACCGTGGGAATTTTACGATAAAAACATTAACCAATACAGAGTTCGGGTGGGAAGCACCCTCGATTTCTGGGAAAGCAAAGACTGGATAAAAGAATCGCACCCATACGGCTGGTTCCAGTGGTACTGTGATTTTTTTATGGGAAAGCGTTCACCTGACGACGTAAGGCAAATAAAGAGGTGGGAATCTTTGGCGGGTCCCCGAGGGAGGTTTAGGAAGTGGTTGATTCGGTTGGTAAGGGAGAAAAGCGGGAAGTATAACGATTATACTGTGAGCCCTTCTATAAGGCAAACTTTGTTACATTGGGGGTACGAATTGATAAGGAGTGATTACGAAAATGATTCTTAACGGTTTCTATTGTGTTCTACGGATTCTAGGAGGGGGTTATCTCTTCTTCTGTGTTCTTTTAGTTGTCTTGATATTTCTTGTGATACGTATTTGTTGAATTCTTTGTCTTTACGCAATTCTAATATAAAAATGGGGGCGGGGTGTTTGTTATTTTTAAGGTATTTACGAACGTGGCGGTTGGACATACGAAGCATTTTTTATTTAAAATCCGTCGTATTGCTTTATATATTATTTTAAAGTATTATTTCCGTCCAAGAGGGCTTTTACACGTTTAAAATTACAATAAATAATTATAATACATATATATATATATATAATGCCTTATTATAAAGAAAAAAAACTGTTATTTATACATATACCTAAAACCGGTGGAACAACGATCGAAGATGCCATTAAAAAAAATACACCGCAAACATTATTTAGCTGTGAGAATAATTCATTATTAGATTTTCCATATAATCAAAAAACTCTTCAACATCAATTTTATACAACTATTTATAAATTTAGAGATAAGTTAGATGTAAATTTTGATAATATCAAAATATTTTCTGTTGTTAGAAATCCATATGATAGAATTATAAGTGATTTATTTTGGTTTAGACTAATTAAAAAAGATTTTACTGCTGAACAAGTATATAATGTAATTAAAAATAATTATTTATATAGAGATGATTTAGATAATCATAATGAACCTCAATATAAATTTATTGTAGATGAAAACTCTGAATTAATTAAAAATATTAAAATATTCAGAACCGAAACATTAAATGAATCAAATAATGATTTGAGTAAATTTGTGGGTTTTACACCTTTGAACATTTAAATCGCCGACTTATTTTCAATATAATTGAAAAATTTTTGATTTAATTTTAATTTATCAGGATTAGTACTTACAAGATCAACTACTCTATAATTTAAATCACCAACATATTCAACATCTAAACCCATTGCTCTACAGGGTAAAAAAGCATGTAATCTATGAGAATATATTTTTTTTGCATATTTATATTTTGTTAGTAAATCTTGTGCATAATTAATTCTCTGTTTTGGAGTCATATTCATTAGTTCATTAATATAATGTTTAAAAAAATAATTTTTTTCATTTTTGTCCCTTTCTTCCCATTTATTTGGACAATCAATATAAATTATACTATCCTTATATTTCTCTTTATAACTGTTATTATCGGGGATATTTTTAATATCTAATAGTTGAGTTATACAACCATATAAATTTACATCAACTCCCTTATTTTTTAGTAAATTAAGAGTTGTTTTATCTCTACACAATATCGGTGAATATTTTTTGTAATGTTCAATACATTCTTTTTTATATAAGAGAGGAACATCTTTTGATAAACATGTTGATATGTAAATAGGTATGATGTTATTATTTTTAATTGGAAATTTAATATTATTATTACCAGTTTTCCAATTAGAATTATGCATGAACCATCCATTCATTATTAAGTATATTTTTTCTTCTAAATTTGTTATTAATTCACCTGTATTATAGTTATAAATTAAATCATAATCATCTCTATTGACAATATAACTAATATCTAATAATGTACTAGTAACAAAACTTTGAATATCATCACCAATATTAATTGTATTATACCCTAAAATAGCATATTTTTTTGACATCTGATATATTTAAATATATTATATTATATTTAAATATATTAATTATATTTAAATTATACTTTTATTAAATGACAATTTATTTTAGGTATTATATTTTTATATAAAATTAAATTTTTATCTATAAAATATGCATAAATCATTTGATTTGAATACATACCATGTTCATATCTACCAGTGGCATTTTTTGGTTTATTACAACAAATATTTTTAACCCAATATTTATATTCTTCATTATTAAATATTTTATTCTTTAAAAAAGTATATATATTTTTCATGAATAAAGCATTTTGTCTTGTTGCACAATATATAAAATCTCCTAAAAATAATGGAGATTGATTTGAACCAATATTATTCGTATATATTTTATCTCCTAATTCTTTAAAATTTATATTTTCATCTATATATACATCATATCTTAAATGAATGATGTAGTCATAATCTTTATCCTCTGGTATTAATTCTATAACTTTAGAAATACTATACGCATATGAAAATATATTTTGAAAATAATTTTGAAAATGAATATTGTCATAACTATATTGATTTTTATTATGCAGATGTTTGTATCTTTCTCTTAAGATATCTGAATAATTTTTAATATCTATATAATCATTTTTAAAATTTATTTGTTTTTCTAAAATATATTTTTTAGGTTTATAATCATTTAATATATTATTTATAGAATCATCATTACTAACCCAACCATGTAAATAAAAATCAAAATTTATTTCAGGATTACTATATATAATTTTGTTAAAAACACTTTTGATACATTTTTTATAGTCAATTTTTTTTGATACTCCAAATTGATTTATTTCTAAATTATCATCTAAACATCTTCCTCTTAAACAAATAGCACAAGATTTAGACATATTATTATATAAATAACATATTATTATATAAATAACATATTATATAATAATAAATATGGATAAATCAAAATTAACTTGTGTATCAGGATATTGGAGTATTAAAAATAAACATGGAAATAACTTTGAAAATTGGTTTAAAAATACTCTAAAAATTAATTGTCCATATATATTTTTTGGTAATAAGGAAAGCATTGCATTAATAAAAAAATATAGAGGTGATTTACCTACATATTATATTGAATACAATATTGAAGAATTTATCACTTATAAATATAAAGATAATATGATAACACATAAGGTTCATTGTCCTTCTATAGAATTAAACTTAATATGGAACGAAAAAATTTTTATGATTCAACAAGCAGCCAATCTTAATCCATTTTCATCAGAATTTTATTTGTGGATTGATGCTGGAATATGTGTTTATCGCAATAATCCACCTCCTTCAATACCTTTTCCAAATATAAATGCATTAAATAAATTACCAAAAGATAAATTTATTTATTCTTCAACACACAATACTACATATAATGATAATAAATTTCAAAAAGGTAACTATCAATTACACCATCATGTATCCGGAACATATATTTTACACAAAAATATTATAGATAGATTTGTAGAACTATATAAAGAATATTTAAATTTAATAGATAAAAATGATATATGGACAGACCAAGTTATATTAACACATCTTTACAGAGATAATAAAAGTTTATTTTATAAATACTGTAATGGTTATGGTTCTATAGTAAGAAAACTGTTCTAATTGGCGTTTTAAATGTTCAAATGTGTAATATAAATATTCGAAAAGAAGGAATCAATAAAGATTATAGTAATTATTTAAACAAAGATTCTATATCTCTAATAAATATTTTTTATAAAAAAGATTTTGAATTATTTAATTATAAATTAGAATCGGCGTTTTAAATGTTCAAAGGTGTAAAAACAGAACTTATAGATTCGCCACGCAATTATGTAGATAATCTTTGAGAGATAGAATCGTAATCTACGTAAGATTGTTTAGATTTAATAATTTTTCCCACAGGTATCATATCTTGTAAATCGTTAATATCTACGTTTTTATCAAATATAACAGCCATACCTATACCGCAATTGTATGTTTCAATCATTTCTTCAACAGTCATATCAGAATTCTTAAAAATCCATTTAAATATTTCAGGTATAACCCATTTTCCATGAATATGTATACTATGTTCTTTATCTAATATTCTAAGTATATTTTCAACTAAACCACCACCGGTTATATGGGCGAAACCCTTAACTAATGGACTGTATTTTTGAATAATATTATTTATATCATCAACGTATATTTTTGTTGGGGTAAGAAGTTGATTTAATCCACCAGGTATATGAAAGTCGGAAATGTCTAGTAATTTATGTATAAGAGTATATCCATTAGAATGTAATCCGGTTGATGGCAATCCATATATTAAATCGTCTTCGTGTATTTTTTTAGGGTATACATCTTTTTCAATAGCACCAACAGCAAAACCGGCTAAATCAAAATCAAATGCGCCTTTATATGTTAAAGGCATTTCAGCGGTTTCGCCGCCTAATAGGTTACATTTTGCGATTTGGCATCCTTTGTGTATACCAGAAATTATTTCAGAAGATATTTGAAAATTTAATTTGTGAGAAGCATAATAATCAAGAAAAAATAGCGGAGTCGCGCCCTGACATATTATATCATTTACGCACATAGCGACAAGATCAATACCTATAGTGTCATATTTCTGTAAAATCTTACATATTTCAAGTTTACTTCCTACACCGTCGGTAGATGCTACAAGTTTAACTCCTTTTTTATATTGATAAATACCGGAAAATCCTCCAATTTCTTCGCTATTAGTTATATTTTTGATAATATCAACAAATTTATTACCGTTTTCAATGCTAACACCGGAATTTTTATAATTTAACAAAGAAGACATATTATATAATTACAAAATATAATTAAAATTCTCACCTCTCTGCGTGTATTAATTTATTTCCGTCCAAGAGGGTTTATAAAAACAGCACTTCGGCATTCGGGGCACCTATTTCCCGTTTTTTTCTTCGACCACCGGTGAAAACATTCGCTACACAATATGTGTGTACAATAATAATTAGTTGTAGAAAAAATGAGATTATTACTACAAACACCGCACTTTTTTCTTGGTGCGGTGTCATGTAAATAAATGCGATAGTTCCGTTGAATCCGCAACGCCGCTTCCTTTCGTATAAAATAAAATACTCGGTCTCCCTCGCACCCTTCCAAAACCTCTCCGGGTATGCCACCAAGATCACCTCTCAAATTATCGTATATCATAGTCTTTTTAAAAAAAAGTTTAGTCCTTTAAATATTTAAAACGCCGATTTTATTTAATGATATTTAATTTAATATTAATCTATGAAACCGCTCTATAACATGTCCTTCTATCGGGTTGCTACTATACTCTAACATTTTAATAATTTTTAAATAGAAAGTTTTTGGCTTTTGTAAGATTTTTTTTTTTGATACAATAAATTGAGCACCTGCACCAAAGTTGAATTTCATATTTTCCTTTTTTTCATTAAATATTTTTTCATAACAAGTTATTAATGGTATTCCACGATGATGTCTACAACCAGACAAATTACATTCTATAAGTCTTTCGCTTAAAAACTCAAATTCAATATCTAATTTAGTATCATTACATATTTTTTTTAAATTAGATATTATATTAGGCGAATGATCAAAAGGGTATCCTTGTAAAAATATAGTGTAATCTGATAAATTTTCATAATTATCGTATATATGTTTATAATATGTATGGCTCTCTCTACCAACGTTATTCAGATAAATTTCATTATATTTACCTTCTAATGGAGTTCCTTTATTATAAATAATTACATTTGAAAATTGTTTAGTCCATTCTATATTTTCATTATATCTTGCTACTACGATACAAAAGTTCATATATATATATATATGAATTTTTGTCGGCGTTTTAAACGCTCAAAGGTGTAAAAAAAGGTTTAGCCCTTTAAATTATTTATAAAAAGTTTTACACAACTTTATGGCGGTACAAGAGTTGTTAAGACCCACGATAAAGAAGATTCATCCCAAATATAGGAACAATCTGGACCATCTTCTTGTATTAATTCTGGCATAGGAGTGGGTGGCTGCCAATTACAATTGTCGTCCAAACTCCAAGATGGATACGGTTGTGTAGAAGAGAAGTTGTCCTTATCAGGATGATATATCATACCACGTCCTGCGGGATTTTTACTGGAATGATCACGGTATGTTTGAATCCACGTTCCACCTAGAGAATTTTCGCACCATTCCTTAGTGTCGCACACTATAACTCTGAGTACTTTGTTAGAGACGTCAATTTCTGCAAAATAGTTAGGCATTATTATTAAATACCAACAATAAAAACCTATACGACATAACGAATAACAACGATTCCACTTCCACCATTGGCACCCGCAGCGGCACCGTAACCCGGACCTCCTCCTCCTCCCCCACCAGTATTTGCTAATCCATGTATAGCCCCGTTTCCGGAAGTTCCTGGATTATTATTCCCGCTATTAGAACCTTTGCCGCCACCTCCGTGTCCTC
>CEUA01017961.1_pt1 | contig 13999 bp, 14 predicted proteins | sample 361541 | NCBI WGS metagenome assembly CEUA01 (sample SAMEA2623079, study PRJEB7988) | marine metagenome | isolation source: saline water (ENVO:00002010), including
TCTATCAAGAGGGTCATAGACTTGAATTTAGTGATCAAAAAAACATAAATAGCGAATTACAAGTTAAAGGGGTTGTATTTAATGAAATGAAGGGTGCTATGAGTTCCGTAACTAGTCAATTATGGCATGGGTTATCAAAACATTTATATCCATCATCTACATACAAACATAATAGCGGTGGAAACCCAGAAAATATTATTGACCTTACTCATGAGCATTTAGTTAATTTTCATAAGAAACATTACCACCCTTCGAATGCTACCTTCTTTTCATATGGAGATATTAATGTTGATGAGCTGCAAAGCTATATAAATAAAAATGTATTAACTAATTTTGAACCCTCTAATCAATCAATTCATGTTAAAAATGAAGAAAGAATAACCTCTCCTAAAACTGTTGCAGAGTTTTATAATCCAATGCCAAATGATGAAAACAATCATCATGTCGTCTTGAGCTGGCTTTTAGGAGAAAGTCATAACCCAGTTGAACTACTAGAGTCATTTTTAATGTCTAATATATTATTAGATAATTCTGCATCACCGCTTAGAAAAACTCTTGAAAAAACTAATCTTGGGAAATCGCTATCACCATTAACTGGTCTTGAAACTGACCACAAAGAATTAGTATTTGCTGCCGGTCTAGAAGGAGTTGAATCTAATAAGCAAGAAGAGGTTCAAGATTTGATAATAAATTGTTTAGAAGATATCGTAAAAAAAGGTATCGATAAAGACCTTATTAAATCATCTCTTCATCAATTAGAAATAAGACAAAGAGAAATTACTGGATCTGGTATGCCTTATGGCCTTCAAATTATGTTGAGCTGTCTACCGGCCTGCATTCATAATGATGACCCTTTAAAAGTTTTAGACCTAGATTCATCATTTTCAATTATCAAGGATAAATTAAAAGAAGATGGTTATATTGAAAAAATAATCGAAGAAAGAATTATTAAAAATAACCATAGAGTTAATTACGCTTTAATTCCTGATCCAGAATTTAATAATAAGAATGAAGAAAAGATTAAAGATAAAGTTACTCAAAAATCAAAAGATTTATCAGAAGAAGATAAGCAGCAAATAGTTGATCTCGCATCAGAACTAAAAAAAAGGCAAGAAGCAATTGATGATCCTGAAGTGCTTCCAAAAGTAACTAAAGAAGATATTCCACATACAAGAAATTATGCAGAATCAACTATAACTAACATTGGAACTACAAATAATTACTTTTATAAAACTGGAACAAATGGGATTACATATCACTCAATAATCTATCCATGTTCCAACCTTTCAACTGAAGAGTTCAAAATTGCTTCTTTATTTACTAATACACTTACAAATATAGGTTTTAGTAATATGGGTTATGAGGAAGTTCAAAAAATACAATCAGCTATAACTGGGGGTATTTCATCAAGCTTTATACTACTACCAAATAGTAGCAACAATAAACATAAGTTAGCTTTAAAGATAACATCAAAATCATTAGAAAAGAATGTAAATAAAATGCAAGATATATTAATTAAAACTATTTTAGATGCTGACTTTACTAATCAAGATCGAATAAAAGACCTGCTAAATTTTATAGCATCAGATGCTGAGAAATCTATAATTCAAAATGGTCATATGCTTGCTATGAGCAATGCTGGAGCGCAGGTAAATAATTTAGCTGCAACCAATGACACAGCCTCAGGCTTAAACTTTATTACAAATACAAGCAACTTATCAAAAACTATAGATCAAAATAACAATCTTGAAGAATATATAAATTTATTATCATCTATAAAAAATAAAATAGACACATCGCCAATATATACCTTTACAGCATCTTCTATCGAACAAGACAAAACTGATATTAAATTTGAATTTGAAAGTTCTAGCAACAATGCAGGAAATCAAAATTATCTTGATATTCAAAATAATGCGATAGGATGGATAACTGGTGCACAGGTTTGTTATTGTGCTGAAACATTTCCAACTGTAGATTCATTCCATGATGATGCTCCTGCCCTAACTGTTCTTGGTGCAGTCCTGAGAAATGGATATTTGCATTCAGCTATTAGGGAAAAAGGTGGTGCATATGGCGCTGGCGCGATGCAAGATTCAAATAATATGATTTTTAAATTCTTTTCATATCGAGACCCTAGATGCACCGAAACTTTCGATGAATTTAAAAAATCAAGAGATTGGTCCTTAAAGAATATTTCTCAAGAACAATTAGATGAGGGTATCTTAGGTGTAATATCTGGCATTGATAAACCATTATCACCTTATGGTGAAGCCGTAAGTGATTTTATAAATATACTTGATAACAAAGATAAAGAAAAAAGATTGGCCTTTAGATCTAAAATAAAAAACTGCACTATTGACGATCTTATTGAAGTATCAAGAAAATACTTATTCAATGAATCTAAAAAATCATTAATAGCTGGCGAACGTTATATTGAAGAAATTAAAAATTTAAACTTTGATATAAGAAATATATAACTAAAAGAATAAAAACTTTTTTCTTTTTAATTCTTTTGCACAGCTCCAATATTGTTTTTGATATTTTGTGGATTTAGTCTGAACCCTATCTGCAACCTTAATTAACCATTGCTTCTTTCTATAGGTTTTCTTTTCAAACCCTCCATATCCTTCATGATAAGCAAGATACAAAGATCTCGCATCTGTTTTTTCAAAACCTTGATAATACCCTTTGCTGGCATACCAGCCTATAAAGTCAGCTGAATCATAAAAATCTTTTCTATTAGCACGACTATTACCAGTCTCATCTTTATAGTCATCCCAAGTATTAGTTAATGCCTGAGAATAACCAACAGCAGATGAAGGTCTAAACCATGGAATAAAACCTAAGACTTTTTCTCTTTCAGGTCTTGCATCAGCTTTAAAGCTTGATTCCTGGTATACAAATGACATTAAAACATATGGTGGTATTTTCCAACGCTTCTCACTCCTAATTGCAGCCTTATACCAATTTTTTTTCTCTTTAAAAATTAAACATATGTTATCAGGATTTTCAGGCGGTTTTGTAACGCATGATTGGATAACAATGATTGCTAGCAAAAGTAATAAATAATGTAGCTTATATTTTTTCATCCTTCTTAAAGCCTCTAAAATTTTTAAATCTAGGAAATCTCAAGCTGTAATGCTCTCCTTCAATACTTTTGGTTATTGCATCTGCCCTAATTTCAATAAGTCTTCCTATTAGTTTATCTTTTGATGCCCAAAATTGCTCCCTTTCCTCGTCTGTTAAACCGCTTCCTACACTTAATGAAAAGAATTTTCCATCATCATTACCTTCAACATGAAATGCCCCAAGCTTTCCAGAATGTTTTCCAGTGCCCTCCTGAATATCTATAATTTTTAAAGTAACTTCAATAAAAGGTTTTATTTTTAACCAAGCATGGCTTCTTTTGCATTCATAATAATTATCATTGGGTTTAATCATTAAGCCTTCAAAACCTTTTTCTAAAGCTTCTTTATTCATGCTTGCAAATTTATTCTGCCCATTCTTTTCATCAAAATTTATCACTTCATAGTCGACTAATTTAATAGCATCATCAAAAGTTTTTGATAGCTTATTTAATTCCTCTTTTCTTTCAATTGAACTGAGTTTACTTTTGCCCTCATTAAATTCTTTTAACGGAAGAATATCGAAAAGAGCTAGATAAGCATCATCTGTTTTGGCACCTGATTTTCTATATACTTGTTTCATTAGCGCTTGAAAATCATCACTCATGACTTCTCCATCAAATACAATATTATTGTATTCAGATTTGCTTAAAGCGTTTTCAATATGAGGAAAATTATGGAATATTTTTCCATTGCGACTATATAAAGTTGCTTTTGCATTCTTAACTATAGCAATTACCCTAACTCCATCATATTTATATTCAACCAAACAATCTCCAATGATCTTTTTTGGATGTTTTGCACCATCATGAGCTAGCATGCATGAGAAAATTGGAACTCTAAATTCTAAATCCATTCTTTTTGCCACATTATTAACTGTTTTTTCACTAACGCCGCATCTGAGATCCTTTATCAATATTCTTCTATACCAATCATTCCATTGATCTTTTTTAGCAGAATTCATTAAGTCTATTATTAAATCTCGAGCGGCATGACCTGTTCTTTCTCTTTCAATCAATAAATTAACGTCTTTCTTAAAATCGCCCCATTTCAAACCATTTCCATCTTTTTTTGATTCAGGAACTTGTTTGACCCCAAAGGTTACAAGTGGATCTAAGCACATTGAAAGACCTTCTTGGAACTCTAAATTATTTAAGTGTGTTTGAATAACATCCTCTTTAAATAAACGGCTATTATCACTTTCTAATTCATTAATAATTTTCCATGGATCATTCATTAAACTAATATTCCTTATTGATCATTATAGGAGCTAAGTTGTTTTATTCTTGCTACATCTTGAGCCTTGGATTCCATATGTGAAATCATCTGTTTTGTAATTGGTGTTCTTTCTTGATCGCAAAGTGATGCATGAAATTTATCAGCAAAATTTATAGAGAATTCAACCATTTCTTTTACTGTGCTTAATGGATCATCTACCGATATAAGATCTGCAACGATTGCAATTGCAAATGTCTTTGTATCATTTTCAAAAGTTCCAGGGTTCAAAGCATTTATAACTCTAAATGTTTCTAATCCACCTTCATTGTTAAAAGAAAAATATTTATTATCAAGTTTTGCTCCATAATTAGAAAGAAATCCAAATATCTGTTCTATGTCATACATGGACCTATCAACAGAAATTAAATTTAATATCGCTAACTCTTGCTCTTTTTTACTATCTTCAAATTCAAAAGATTTTTGATTATCTATATTTAAGTTTACTTCAGAAGAATCAAATGAATCAGGCATATCTTCAATCTTAAGTTTTAGTTTGCTCGAGTTAGATATTTTTCTTATATATAAAAATACTATTACTAAAAATATTAATACAGCCAGTCCAATTAAATAGATTTCAGAATTGGTAGTCATCTACGATTCAGCTAATTTGAGTGCTTGATTGACATCAACAGATACCATTCTTGAAACACCAGCTTCTTGCATTGTAACGCCCATTAAATAATCACTTCTTTCCATAGAAACTTTATTATGAGTAATAAAAATAAATTGTATTGTTTTTGACATTTCTTCGACCATATTTATAAATCGAAGAGTGTTTAAATCATCTAAGGGTGCGTCCACCTCATCTAATAAACAAAATGGTGCTGGATTAAGATCAAAGATAGCAAATACTAAAGCTAAAGCTGTTAAAGCCTTTTCTCCCCCTGATAATTGCGAAATTGATGAGTTCTTTTTACCTGGAGGCCTTGCCATTAAAACCACCCCAGCCTGCAACGGATCATCATCAGTCAAAGCAAGCTCAGCAATACCTCCCCCAAATAATTTTGGAAACATTTCTTTAAGTTTTAAATTTACAGCATCGAAACTATCTTTGAATATTGTTTTGGTTTCGTTATCAATTTTCTTAATAGCACCATTAAGTTTATCTAATGCTTCTGTAAGGTCATCGTATTGCTCATCTAATTCTTCCTTTCTTTTTGACTCATCTGCAATTTCTTCTGGCGCAGCTAAGTTGATTGCACCTAATTTAATTATTTTAGTTTCTATGTCAGTTAATTTGTCTTCAATCTCATCTAATGTTATATCCTCATAATCTAAAAAATTAATAGTTTCAATATCTAATCCGGCTTCATTAATTTTTTTATTTGAATTATCTAAATTTATTTCATATGTTTTAAGATCGAGACGAATATTTGTTATTTTTTCAGAAATTGATCTAGAGTCTAAATCTGAAATAGATTTTTTATTTTCAAGATCTCTTAATTCATCATTAAATTTCGATTGTTTTTGTCTAAGTGCGATTAGAATTGACTCTGCATCTGAGCTTTTACCAACAAAGTCTTTCATTTCATCCTGGATAGAACTTTTAAGTTTTTCTGCTTCATCTATTTGATTTTCTAAATCATTTTGTCGAGAAAGATATTCATCTGTTAATGTTTTAGATTGGGCTGAAGCTATATTTAAAATATCTATAAGTAATTTCTTAAGCTCCATAGCTTTTTCTTTAATGCTTTCATTGTTAATATTAAATTTCTGCATTATTAAAATGATGCTATCCAGTATATGCATAGCTTTCTCGCTTGGACTTAATTCATCAAAATTTTTCTCAGTTTCTTTAGCTTTTTCATAATTCTCTTTTGCTTTTTGAAGGCTGTATTTAGTTTCTGATTCTGACTTATTAATATTTTGTAAATTTGCTTCTCTTTTAGCAATTTCCGCACCTACTGCATAGAAATTCTTTTGTGCTTTTTCGTACTCGCTTAGCACGGATTCATTCTCGGTTCTGAATTGATCTATTTGTGATTGAATTGTTTCTGATTCAGCATTTTTTATTTTAAGGTCACGATTATGTGCATCTAATTTCTTCTGAAGATTATCTCTATTATTTTTTGCTTCCATTGAAAACAATATAGCCTTATCAAGCTCTAATTTTGCTTTATCTTGTTTAAGTTGATTATATTTATCTGCTGCTTTAGCTTGATTTTCTAATCTTCTGATAAGCCTTCCAATTTCATCACGAATATCTTTTACTCTTGATAAATTTTCTTTCGTACGCTTAATTCTTGATTCTGTTTCTCTTCTTCTTTCTCTATATTTAGATACTCCAGCAGCCTCTTCAATATGTGTTCTAAGTTCATCTGGTTTTGCACTTACGAGCTTACTCACCATCCCTTGTTCAATAATTGCATAAGAACTTGGCCCTAGTCCAGTTCCAAGAAAAATATCTTGAACGTCTTTTCTTCTACATTTTGTATTGTTAATAAAATAATCGGATTGGGCATCTCTTGTCATAACTCTTTTAATAGAAACTTCATTAAAAGATGCGTACTGACCGCCAATTTTGGCACTAGAGTTATCAAAAAGAAGCTCAATACTACATTGTCCAGAGGGTTTTCTTTTTTCTGAACCATTAAAAATAACATCTACCATTGACTCGCCTCGAAGGTTCTTTGCTGAAAGTTCTCCAAGCACCCAACGCACAGCATCAATAACATTTGATTTTCCACAACCATTTGGACCCACGACCCCAACCATATTAGTAGAAAATGTTATTTTCGTTGGATCGACGAAACTTTTAAAACCTGAAAGTTTTATGTGTTTTAGCTGCATTTTAAGAGTTATTTACTGCATATATTATAACTCTTGTGGTGTTTTTAACCATTCATTTAAATTAATTTTATATGTATTAGAAATGCTTGTTTCATTAAGGACTATAAGATTTTTAACATAAAAAAAGTCAGAATTATTAATACAAGATATTTTAATATTAAATTCAATTGTTTCCTGGTTGAGGTGTGCTGATGCTAAATCAAATCCAGGAATCATGCTGTCTAAATTAGTTAATATCATATCTTCAATATCATTAATTCCTTTCTTTGCTATTGGTATCTCAGGCCCGTTCATTATAAAAAGTTCTATATATCCACTTTTAAATAAGCAAGGGAAATCGGATGCAAAGTCTACAGAAAAGGAAGATTCTTTATATTCAGGGAATTTTGCATCTCTTAAATTTGTATACATCCCATAAAATATTAATTTTTCATTGTTTGCTATAAAAAATCTTTCAGAAAATGCTATTAAACTTTCAGCTGAATTTAGTTTCTTTAAATTAATTGCTTCGGCAATAAGCCCAACCAACCAATTCTTTAATTCATCTTCATTAAGAAGGTCTTCTATTCCTTTTAGATACTCGCTAGAAATTTTTGAATCGACATATATTTGGTCAAATATCTTATTATTTAATATTTGTTTATGAAGGCTTCCTAGTATTGCAAACTTACCTATAAAAACTACCAAACATAATGATAGAACTATTGTAGTAAAACCAATAACCAGTCCTTTGTTGTTAGTCTTTTGTGCCAAAACATATGCAAAAATTGGCAAAGCTGCAAAAAAAGTTAACAAGTAGAATGGAAGCATTATGTTTTCTTTCTAAATATAAAAAAGAATAGAGCAAGAAATAAAACTACAAATGGTGCAAACCATAAAATATAAGTACTACTATTAAATTCTGGTTCATATAATGATTCTTTTCCAAATCTTAATGTCACGTAATCCTTTATTTCCTGATCAGTCTTGCCATCTTGGATCATTGTTACAATCTTTAATTTTAAGTCTTCTGATATTGGGGCATTAGAGCTTGATAATGAGCCCGAAGTGCACTTGGGACATCTTATATCCTTTATTAGATTATTAAATCTAATTTCATTAGCTTCATTTTGAAATCCATATAAAGAATCTGATGAAATGTTTACTGAAATCAAGATTAAAAAAATACAAAAGAATTTCATATTAAAGCATTTCCTTATCTTTAATGATTGGCAGGAATACATTACTCCAAATAACATCATTAATCTCTCCCTGATAATGCGCCACTACTTTCCCATTACTGATTAAAAAAGTTTCAGGCGCCCCTGTTACACCAAGATCGAATGCTAAAGAGCCTTTTAAGTCATGTATTGTTATTTCATACGGGTTTCCATATTTATTTAGCCACTGAATAGCATCGCTTCTTTCATCTTTATAATTTAGTCCAACGATTGTAATTCCTTGATTTTTAAGATTCATCAAAAACGGGTGCTCAACTCTACAAGTAATACACCAGCTAGCCCATACATTTAAAATAAAGCTACCGTTAATTTCGGTATTATCAATTAATTTAGTGTTTTCTAGATTTTCAAGCTGAAATTTAGGGATATTAAATATTTTATAATCAGCTCCTGGGTATATGTCCTTATCCGTCAAAAGAATATAAAACATTACTATAAATGCTAGTGGTAATAATAAGACTGTGGATTTAAATAAAAATTTCATTATTTAAGTTTTCCTTTTAGAAAGGATTAACATTATTCCAGCTATTGCCATTAAGCAAGCAGAGAACCATATCCACCTAATAAGATAATTAAGTTGAATATTAACAACCCAATTACCATTATCAAGTTGATCTCCTATTGTTATATAAATATCTCTTAAAGGGCTTACATGGATTGCTGTCTCAGTTGTAATTTGTCCTCTGGTACGATACCTTCTTTTTTCTGGGCTTAATTCGATTATATTGCCTCTAGAATTCTCAATAAAAAACAAAGCTTTTATTGAGTCATGGTTAGAATTTTCAACTACTCTTATATCTTTAAAATAAATTTTTAAATCTTTGTATTCTTCTGTTGAATCTAATCTAATACTTAATGCCCTTTCAGTGCTTAGCAAACTATTAAACGATATAGATACTAAAAGTAGTCCCAATGCTAAATGAGCGATTGCGCTAAAGGGGTTAATGAATTTTTTAGTATAAAGAGAATTAAATATTTCAATACAATATCTAAATATTATTAATACTCCAGCAAAGACCGAAGCCAAGAATACTAAATTATTAATTTTAAAGAAATATATGAATGAAATAATTACAACAATTGAAAGAGCGGTTGAAACCATTATTGGAGAGCTAAAAATATTAAGATTTAAATTTCTTGACCACTTAGAGTCAACAGAAAAGAATAAAAATAAAGAAGCTATTATTACTATTGGGATAAATATTGCATTATAAAAAGGAGCTCCAACACTTATTTTTTGATCGAATAAATATTCATATACTAGTGGGTAGGTGACTCCAAGCATCACTGAAAATATCAATGTACCAAAAAATATATTATTAATTGATATAAATGATTCTTTTGAAAAGCGCTTTATATTACTAATTGGTCTAATCATAGAGAATCTTAATATAAAAAGAGACAAGGAAATTAATAAGATCATTCCAATAAAAGCTAATAGATATAGGCCTCTATCAGGATCGTTTGCAAAAGAATGAACGCTATCAATTATCCCCGACCTAACAATAAATGCACCAAAAAGACTTAAAGAGAAAACAGAAATTGATAATAGAATTGTCCATACTCTAAGATGAGAAGATTTTATGGAAACACTTAAAGAATGCAAGAATGCAGTAGCAGCTAACCATGGCATTAAAGCAACATTTTCAACAGGATCCCAGAACCAGTACCCTCCCCAACCTAATTCATAGTACGCCCACCAACTACCTAAAGTTATACCAATTGTTAAAAAAACCCATGCTAAAACCGACCATTTTTGAACTAACTTTTCCCATCTAATGTCAGGATTTCCATTAATTAAAAATGAAATTGCGCAAGCAAATGGGACAACAAAGCCAACATAACCCAAATACAAAGTTGGTGGATGTATAGCTAAGGCAGGGTCTTGAAGAACTGGATTAATATCAGCACCATTTAATGGTGCAATTGGTAATATTGTAATAAAAGGGTTGGAGGTTAATAATAAAAATAATAAAAAACCTACCAAGATTAATGATATGACACCAATGCTCTTAGGTTTTAAAACTTCATCATTGCTTATATTGATATTAAACATAAATCCCCACAATGCTATAAATATTATCCAAAGAAACATTGATCCTTCATGCGCGCTCCAAATAGAAGAAACTTTATAAAAAACTGGTAATTCTGTATTAGAATGATTTGCAATGTATTGAACACTGAAATTATCTGTAATTGCTAACCAAATATAAATAATAAATGAAAAAAGTAATAGCAAAAACCCATGAGAAAAAGTCCTGCTTATTAGGTTTGATGTATATTTGGTATTAGTTGTAATGAAAGAAATTAATCCAACAAGAAGAAATAATCCTGTTGCCAGGATAGATAGAAAATGTGAAATTTCAACTATCATTATTTATGTTTAAATTAGGCGGCATATAATTTTCATCATGTTTTGCTAATACTTCTTGCGCATAAAAAGTTTCATTTTGTATAAATCCCAATACAACAACCCCGCTACCTTCTTTAAATAAGTCTGGGACAATGCCTTCATAAATAACTTCAATAGAGTTTTTAAAATCTGTAATAGTAAAGGAGACCTTTGATTTTTCTCTAACTACAGAATTTTCTAAAACCATTCCTCCTATCTTTATTCTCTTATCTTTTGGAATATTAATATTTTTAAGCTCCGTGGGAGTAAAGAAATAATCTAAATTTGAGTTTAAAGAATATAGAATTAAGCTTATTCCCGAAATTGAAAATAAAAGAACAAATATAATATTGAGTAGTCTTTTTCTTCTATGAGGATGCATCTAATTTTTTTTTAATTTTTTTAATTTTATTTTTAAAGTTTATAAAAAAGTAGGTGATATTAGTGATTACGATTAAAACCACTGTCCAAACATATATACCATGGCCATTCATATATATAGCCTCACTAATAGATGAAAATGCAAATTCAAACATAATCTTTAATCCATGATTTTTTTCTTTCTCTTTTAAAGATTTGATATTCTGATGAAAGAATAACCAAGCAAATGATTAATCCAAAGAAGCCGGTTATACATCCAATCAAAGGGTACAGCATGGATAGGTCGATAGATGGTTTATCAGTTAATGTGATTGAAGCTGACTGATGCAAGGTGCTCCACCAATCAACTGATTTTTTGATAATCGGTATATTTACAAAACCAACAATAACCAACCAAGATAATAATTTATCTGCCTTTTCGTAGTTACTAAAAGAATTATGAAGAGAAATGAGCCCTAAATACATAATAAACAATATTAGAGTTGACGTAATCCTTGCATCCCATTGCCACCATGTACCCCATGTTGGAATTCCCCAAATTGATCCTGAAATAAGCGCCATAAAAGTAGTCATAGCGCCAATTGGTGCAATTGCAATAATAAAATATGCTGCTAGCTTAACTCTCCAAATAAGATAGGTAATACTTGCTATCGCCATAATTGCATAAAGAGATTGTGATAAAAAAGATGTAGGAACATGCAAATAGATTATTCTGTATGAATTTCCTTGTACAAAATCTTCTGGTGTAAACAAAAGTCCCCACGTTAATGAAAACAAGTAAATAATTAATGAAGTATAAAAAATATATTTATATGCCCTATTTACTTGAAATAAATAAGTTTTAGGTGATGCGAATTGATGTATAAATCTTTTTATCACTTTTTTTTGTGTGCCTGAGCAATCATTACTCTAAATGAGCTTTAATTACATAAGATATTATAAAAGGTACTGTAGTTATTATAATAGATAAGGTTCCTAATAATAAGAGCAAAAATTCAAGATAATTTATTCCAAATTCAATAGCTATTACACTTTTACCTAAAATTATTAGGACTGGTAATGCTAATGGCATTGTAATGATTGCGCCTAAAACAGAGCCTTTATTTAGGCTAAGCGCATTACCAAAGACAAAAAGGTTTAAAAATATATATGATGAAATAAGTGATAAAGGGAATATCGATAGACTTAAGTTTGAATTCTGAGTAATGCCTAAAGAAAAAAGAAAACTTAAAAATGAAATTGGAATACCAATCATGAGCCAATATATAAAAATTTTCTTTGCAATCGAAAAAGGAATTGATGAATTTGATATTACCATTTGCTCTAATGATCCATCATTAAAATCTTCTAAAAAGATATCTTCAGTTGCAAGCATCATAGATAGTAATATTGAGATCCATAATAAAGAATAAAAGCCGTTCTCAAGGTTTGTTTGTAAAAATTCTACTGTTAATGGGTATGCAATCATAATAAGTGAAAAAACCAAAATGGGGCCAAGCCAACTTCTGGTTTTTTTCCTTAGCTTTAAATGTTCTAAATAAAATATTTTCATTATTCTAGATTAATTATCTTTGAATTAATTTCACACTTTATATGCGACGTAAATATTAATCCTTTTTTTATATTTAATTCCTCAATTAAAAATTTATTTATCAGATTTTGGGTATTAAAATCTAATCCTACAAAAGGTTCGTCTAAAACTATTAAATCAGAATTATTTAAAAAAACTCTTAATAAGGCTACTTTCTTTTGTTGACCAAAAGATAAGTTTCCTACAACAACATCTAAGCAATCTTTTAACTCAAGAATTTCTATATATTTATTAATATTCGGATGAGTTGATAAACCCATTATTAAAAGATTATCCTCAACACTTAAATAGGACTTTATTGCGTTTTTATGCCCTAGATAACAAATTTTCTTTTCAGAAAAAATATTTATATTACCTTTGGTTTGATTTGTTATACCCAAAATAATCCTAATTAAAGTAGACTTGCCAGACCCATTAGCTCCAGAGATATGTAATGCCTCGCCTTTCTCAAGAAAAAAGGAAATATTATGGAAAAGTTTATTTTCATTAATTTTGTAAGCTATATTTTCTGCACTTACTAACTGATTTATATTCATTTAAATAATTCTAAATTTTTTGTCCTTATTATAAGAGGTGGCAATGGAATTTGTGGATCAATTCTTGAATAAAATCTTTTTGATATTTCTTTAAAGGGTTGATTTCTAAAAGCGCCAATACCTCCAACTGAAAAATATAATCTTTTATTAAAAAATATTCCTTGTTCTAGATTTGGAATACTCCTCATCGCAGATGATATTTTTTTTAAATTTTGAATAATGTCATTATTCTTTTTACTAAACTGAAACCAGCCCCATGCCGACAAATCAATCATAGAAATCTTTTTAAGAATTTCCTTTGATCTTTTGTTAGGTATTGATGATGGAGGCAATAATACAACTAAGTTTCCTTTAGCATTAGATACTAAACTATCTATTGTTTTTACAATTAAATTATTATCATTAAAATTTGCTGGAACATATTCCTCCACCTTGGTGGGTGAAGGAATTTTTACATTTTTAAGTCTTTGATTTGATCCAAGAACTATGTAAGTAACTAATTCTTGGTTCAAAACTTCTTATATCTTCGATAGGGCTTGCTCAAAGTCAGCAATAATATCATCTGGATGCTCCAAGCCTATTGATAATCTAACAAAGCCTGGGGTAATACCTGCGGACAGAAGTTCTTCTTCTGTTAATTGGCTATGCGTGGTGCTACCAGGATGAATCGCAAGACTTCTTGA
>CEUA01028648.1_pt1 | contig 13970 bp, 17 predicted proteins | sample 361541 | NCBI WGS metagenome assembly CEUA01 (sample SAMEA2623079, study PRJEB7988) | marine metagenome | isolation source: saline water (ENVO:00002010), including
GCGGCTGCCTTTAGCTTAGACCCTGCAGAAACCTTAACTGCCTTTGTTGCCGGAATACTAATAGCTTCTCCGGTTTGAGGATTTCTACCCATCCGAGCCTTGCGAACTGTCTGCTCAAATGAAATCCAGCCAGGCACTGTGACCTTCTCATTACCAGCAGCAACTGCGTCCGCCACTACGTCGAACATAGCATCGAGGCAAGCTCCAGCATCTTTGTTCGAAACGCCAGCCTTGTCAGCCATTGCTGCGATCAAATCACTCTTGTTCATCCACCGTCTCCCTTGTGTTATTTACGTACCCACATTGGGCACACCGCCACGCGACACGTTTTTCGTGGCCATGTCAAGCATTTAAGCCTGTTTTGAAGGGGTTTTTTAGAAAAAAACCCTTAATTTATGCTTTTTTTCGCCTTTTTCCTAAGAAATTCTAAAAGTCCTGATTTTTAGCAGTTTTTATCTAAAGCAACTCTAAAAGTTGAAACTAGTTCTCCTACCTTTTCTGGGGAAGAACCATTAATCATTTCTTGAACAACAGCAGATCCGACAATTACACCGTCACTAACTTCGCACGCCTTAACAGCTTGTTCCGGACTGCCAATCCCAACCCCTACTAAAACTGGTTTAGTAGTTACATTTTTCAGTCTGGATGCAATTTCAATTGCACTATCGGCAAGCTCAGAACGCATTCCAGTCACTCCAAGTAACCCTACCGCGTACACAAATCCAGAACTTCTTGTGCATATTTGCACAAGTCTCTCATCAGGTGTTGTAGGAGCTGCTAATAAGATTGTTTCAATCTTAGAACTAACTGCTGCTTCTGACCATATTTCAAACTCTTCCAAAGGTAAGTCAGGAAGTATGCATCCAGAGATCCCAGCCAAAGCAAGACTCGAGGCGAATCTTTCATGCCCCATTCTGTACGCGAGGTTGTAATACGTCATCACGGCCAGGGGTGCCGCTGGGCTTTCCTCGCGCAAATCATTTAGAATCGTTACAGGTGTGGACCCCGACCCAATTGAAGAGTCATTAGCCATTTGAATGATGGGGCCATCCATCACAGGGTCAGAAAACGGAATTCCGATTTCTACAACATCTGCTCCAGCATCAATTACAGAGTGCATAGTTTGGGTCCAATCGTCGCCCAAACCACCAGTTATATAAACCACTAAAGCTTTCTTTCCAGAATCTATCCGATTTCGAAGTGCCGATTCAATCTGAATATTTTCAGACATTCAATATTTCCATCATTTGTCCGACATCTTTATCTCCCCGTCCTGAAAGATTCAATAAAACTGTTTTGCCAGCCAAGTACTCTCGTTCTCGTGAAATCCATGCAAGCGCATGTGCGGGTTCAAGTGCTGGAATTAAACCTTCTGATCGGCTCAAAAGCTGGAAGGCTTCTATTACTTCATCGTCGGTAACTGATTCGTAACGGGCTCTTCCAGTTGATGAAAGATAGCTATGCTCAGGACCTACACCCGGATAATCCAATCCTGCACTTATTGATTCTGCCTCTAAAACCTGTCCGAATTCATCTTGCATTAGGAATGACTCCATTCCATGAACAACTCCAGGGACACCTCTTCCAATTGCTGCTCCGCCAGCAGGCTCAACTCCAATCAATTCTGCATCACTGTCAACAAAACCAGAAAAAATACCTATCGCATTAGAACCACCACCGACACAAGCGCAAACAACGTCAGGAGTGGTTCCTAGAATCTCTTCACATTGCATTCGTGCCTCGGTCCCGATTACTTCATGAAAAGTTCTAACCATCCATGGATATGGGTGTGGACCCATAACTGATCCCAAGCAATAATAGGATTCCTCAACAGTTGCCACCCAGTCACGCATTGCATCGTTTACAGCGTCTTTTAAGGTTTTACTTCCCGATTCGACGCTCCTCACTTCCGCACCTAGAAGTTTCATTCTAAAAACATTCAGCTCTTGCCTTTTCACATCCACTTCACCCATATACACACAACATTCCAGATTCAGAAGAGCAGCTGCCGTTGCTGTCGCTACACCATGTTGACCCGCCCCTGTTTCCGCAACCAAGCGTTTTTTTCCCATTCTTTTCGCTAGCAGAGCTTGACCTAGTACATTATTGATTTTGTGAGAACCGGTATGGTTGAGATCTTCTCTTTTTAACAGCAAACGACAATTAAGTTCATCGGAGAGATTCAAACATTCTGTAACTGGTGAAGGTCTTCCCGCATAATCAGAAAGAAGAGCATCTAATTCTTCTCGAAAGGAATCATCCGCCCAGGCCTCTACAAAGGATTTTTCAAGCTCATGACACGCCGGAACTAACGTTTCAGGAATATACCTTCCCCCGAAAGGTCCGAACCTTCCTTTTTCGTTAGGATTTTTTAAACTCATAGCACTTCCATTCTAGAAAACTATTGATCCGTTCCTGCTCTACTTGACTTAGCGTTTTCAATAAAAAGTTTTAAAAGCTTCGGGTCTTTACGACCAGGCTCAGATTCGATTCCGGTCGCGACATCAACACCGAAAGGTGAAAATTTTTCGATCCCAGCATTGACATTTTCGACATCCAATCCACCAGCTAAAAGTATTTTTTCATCTTTCAAAAAATCGATTGGAAGATTCCAATCAAACTTCATTCCTTCACCGGGAGTCTCTGAATCTAAAAGCAGAAAATCTGCGCCAAAATTTGCAAAATTCATCAATTCCGGCGAATTAGCAGAAAGCGCCTTAATCGTAAAAGGGACTCTACTGGCTACTAACTGGCAATCTTCATGAGATTCATTTCCATGAAGCTGTACAGCATTAATACCTGTTTTTCCCACTACATGAAATACTTCTTCAGGGGTAAAATCACTAAAAACTCCAACAGTCATAATTTCGCTCGGTAGTTTTTTTACAATATTTTCTACAAAATCACTTTCTACTTTTCTCTTTGAAGTAGGGACAAAATTAAATCCAAGAGCGTCACAACCTAAATCAATAGCTAAAAATGCATCTTCTAAGTTGGTGATACCACATATTTTTACAAAAATATGATCCTCGTGCATATCAGTCATTGCTTCTTCCATCAAATGTATTCCTCAGATCAGAAAGGGTTTTTATTCGATCCGTCGATTTAACTAACAGCTCACCTACCAATAAAGCTGAATATCCCGCTTCCATCATCTTGCGAGCACTTTCACCACCATCTATTCCTGACTCTGCTACCGCTGTAACTGACTCAGGAATTTTCGAAATTAAATCTATAGCTTTTAATGGGTCCACTTCAAATGACTTCAAATCTCTTTGATTTACTCCGATCAATTTTGCCCCAACCGATAAAGCTCGCTCTAGTTCTTTTTCATCGTTTATTTCGACTAACGGATCTAAGTTAAGTTCAATTGAAAGTTCCAAAAAATCCTTAAGTTCAACTTGATCAAGAGCAGAAACAATCAACAAAACTGCATCTGCTCCCATTAATCTCGTATCACAAATATCGCGTTGATCAACAGTGAAATCTTTTCTCAAAATGGGTATTTTCACATTGTTAGATGCATCGATTAAATCTTGTTCAGAACCACCAAAATTATCCTCATCCGTTAAAACCGAAATTGCAGCCGCGCCACCATTTTCATATTCCGCCGCCAACAATCTCGGATCAAGTCCTTCTAATAAGTTTCCTTTAGATGGTGAACGTCTTTTAATCTCAGCGATAACAGCTATCCCTGACTCAGAATGTTTAATTAATGAGTTCCTGAATCCCCGAGCAGGAGGGAGAGCACTTGCCTCCATGTATAGCGTTTCAAAATTCCTGTTGTCATTTCGAGCTTTTTGACGATGAAAATCTAGAATTTTCTGCAAGTAAGTCATTTGGTCAAGTTCCGTTACGCAAAATAAGTTTACTTTTGACTCAGGCGTTGTTTCGACATTCTTCGGGCTGCTGGTATTGCCCCAAGTAATGCCCTTGCTTTATTTCTACATTCAAGGTCCTCAGCCTTCGGATCACTATCTGCAACTATTCCTGCTCCAGCCTGAACGGACGCAAGTCCGTCCTTTACGATCATTGTTCGTATCGTTATTGCGGTATCTATATTTCCAGAAAAATCAAAATAACCGACAACCCCTGCGTAGGGGCCGCGTTTAGTCGGTTCGAGTTCATCAATTATCTGCATCGCTCTTACTTTAGGAGCGCCCGATACAGTTCCTGCTGGAATAGTCGCTCTCAATACATCAATTGGACCAAGACCATCTCGAAGATCGCCAGAAACTTGACTGGTCATATGCATTACATGGCTATATTTTTCTAGCGTCATTGTCTCGTCAACTGTCTCAGTGCCAAACTCGACCACGCGCCCCACATCATTTCTTGCTAAATCAAGCAGCATCACATGTTCCGCCAATTCCTTTGGATCTTCTTTAAGCTCTGAAGCAAGAAAACGGTCTTCCTCGTCTGTCTTTCCTCGTTTTCTAGTTCCCGCTATCGGTCTTGAAAAAACTTTGCCTTCAACCAAACGCACCATTGGTTCTGGAGATGCTCCGACAATTGTCAATTCGTCATAACGAAAAAAATACATATATGGGCTTGGGTTTATCTGTCGTAAAACTCTGTATACATCAAAAGGGTCAGCGTCTAACTCAACATCAAATCTTTGTGACAAAACTACTTGAAAGATGTCTCCGTTTATTATGTGCTCCTTAGCAACTTCTACCGCTAAACAAAATTGATCTGTTTCGAAGGTTGACCTGACCTCCGGCAAATCTTCATCTGACGGAGGAGGAAACATCAATGGTTCCTCTAAACCTGTAGCTCCAGCCTTCGCTAAATCATCCAATCGGATGACCGCATTCTGATACTTTTCCTCGAGTGTGTTTTTACTCTCTTTCTCATCAATCAAAACATTTGAAATAAGAAAAGCTCTTTGTTTCCAATGGTCAATTGCAACCAAATCACCTATTACAGAAAGTTTTGCGTCTGGTAAACCTTTGTCATCAGCCGGTACATGCGGCAGATTTTCCACTTCCCTCACTATGTCGTAACCTAAATATCCCACTACTCCCCCATGCAGTGGAGGGAAATCCTCAAGAGGTGGAGTTTCGAATACATCCAACAGATCTGTTAAAAGTTGCAACAAACCCATTTCGGAATCAACTGCAACTGGCAGAGAACCTTCCAAGTTAATTTCGTCGTTTACACTTGTAATCGTGGCCAAAGGCTTACCACCTATAAATGACCATCTACCCCAATGCTCTCCGCGATCAACACTTTCAAGCAAAAAACCATCTTTTTCACCGATGCAACGATTAAACAGTGCAACAGGAGTTGTCAGGTCAGCAAGAATTTCAGTCCAAACAGGGATCACATTGTATTTTCTAGCCATGTCTTTGAACTCTTCAAAGGATGGCGAGATTGCTAAATCAGTTTTCATTAGAACCAAAAGGAGTAAAAAAGCAAGTGAACTCACCTGTATGGCAAGCTCCTTTACCTTCCTGAATTACTAAAAAAAGTAAAGTGTCATGATCGCAGTCATAAAAGGCCTCTTGAACAAATTGTCTATCACCAGAGGTTTCACCTTTGCACCAATATTCTTGGCGACTCCTGCTCCAAAACCATGTCCGTCCGGTCGAAAGAGTTTCTCGAAGAGATTCTTCATTCATCCATGCCATCATCAAAACTTTTCCGGAACTCTGTTCTTGAACGATCGCAGGAATCAATCCTTCAGAATTAAAACCGATACGTGAAATTTCTTCATCATCTACAGTAAAGGACTTACCTTTTTCAATTTCCATAAGTCAAGTCTATGATTTCTCGCATACAAAAATGTAATAAATAAATTATAGATAAAGTCCAGTGCTTCCTTCTTCTAACCGCTTAGAAGCAACTGCATGAATATCACGCTCACGTAAAATTATGTAGTCAAGACCTCTCACCTCAACTTCATACCTATCCTCAGGATTAAAAAGCACCCTGTCAGCAACTTCCATCGAACGAACATTTGGACCCACTGCAACTATCTCTGCCCAGGCCAAACGTTTTCCCATCTGAGCAGTAGCGGGTATCAATATCCCCCCTGTTGACCTTCTCTCTCCATCTTCATCATCAATCTGAACCAGAATTCGGTCATTTAACATTTTTATTGGAAGACCGTCGCCCTCAGCCGGACCAGGCATTTTTATTACTTTTGAATCATTCACAGAAGTTACGGTATCGGCAACCTGATTAAGCACCTCTCACACTTAAGCCAGCTTTTAACAATTCCTTTCTAACTTCAGGCACTGTCATTTCACCAAAATGAAATATAGAAGCAGCTAACAGTGCATCAGCACTGCCTAATATTGCTCCATCAACCATGTCTTTCGCACTACCTGCACCACCACTAGCAATCAATGGGACTGACACTTTCTGGCTTACCGTTTTCAGCATTTCAATATCGAAGCCATCTTTTGTTCCGTCTCTGTCCATCGATGTTAAAAGAATTTCACCCGCGCCCTTTTCGACAGCTTTCTCTGCCCACTCCACGAGACTCAATCCGGTCCCTTCCCTCCCTCCATGCGTAAAGACTTCAAAACCGCAAAAAGTCAGATCACTGCGCCGCGCATCGATAGCTACAACAACACACTGATTGCCGAATTCATTAGCAACATCACTTATCAAATCCGGTCGTAGAACGGCCGCCGTGTTAAGCGACACCTTGTCTGCCCCAAGTCGTAAGATCTGCCTAGCATCTTCTACAGAACGAATACCTCCACCAACAGTAAAGGGTATAAATATTTCTTCAGCTGTTCTTCTCACAACTTCATAAAGCGTTTCACGTGAGTCAGAAGAAGCAGTGATATCTAAAAAAACTATTTCATCAGCGCCTTGCTGGTTATATACAGAAGCTAGTTCGACCGGATCTCCTGCATCTCGAAGGTCGACAAAATTTACACCTTTAACAACTCGACCCTTATCAACATCCAAGCACGGAATTATACGTATTACTCTCATATTGATTCGAAAGCCTCAATAGCTTCAGATAAAGAAAACTTACCTTCATAAAAGGCACGTCCGATAATCACACCGCTAAGGGTTCTTCCATCGACGGATAATCTACTTAAGTCTCTCAAGTCATTAGTTGAGCCGACACCACCAGATGCAATGACATCTTTTGTGGTCGCTGAAAGAAGCTCCTTGTAGGCGTCAATGTCTGGCCCTTCTAGTGTTCCGTCTCTCTCAATGTGGGTAACGATATAAGCATCAACGCCTATTTCTTGGAATCTTTCGAAAAGGTCCGTATAGGACGAACCGGTTTCAGTTTTCCAACCGTGAATTGCAACCTTTTTGTTTCGCAAATCAATACCAACCGCCACTCTGCCAATTAAAGCCACCTCCTCAACTAAAGATGGTTTATCAATGGCTGCTGTTCCGATGACTACACGAGTTACACCTAAATCAAAAACTGAACGAGCCGCCTCAAGGTTGCGAATTCCACCCCCTACTTGAACAGGTATCTCTAATCTCGAAACAATATCTTCTATAACCGAAGTGTTATTCGCAATTCCTGTTCTGGCGGCATCTAGATCAACAACATGTATCCATGAGGCTCCTTCTTCTTGGAAAGATAAGGCTTGAGAAATAGGATCATCGTTATATTGAGTTTCATTCGAATACTCACCTTGCAAAAGACGAACGCATTTACCATCAATCAAATCAATCGCGGGAAACACATTTTTTTTCATGATCCAGCATTTTCTAATAACGAAAGAAAATTTCTCAGAATAGTAATGCCTGTTTCTCCAGATTTTTCAGGATGAAACTGCGTAGCCCACAAGTTATTCACGGCAATAGCAGCATTGACTTCCGTTCCATAATTACAAAAAGCTATGCTTTCTTTCGTTTTCGGTGCTGAATAGCTATGTACAAAATAGACCCAGGGGTTCTTTTCTATTCCGTCTAACATCGGATGTGTAAAATCACACTTCAATTCGTTCCATTGCATTTGAGGGATTTTTACATCCCCCTCTAAAGCTTTAACTTGTTCATTGATAACTCCTAAACCGTTCACCCCAACGGATTCATCGCTTCCTTTATACAAGAGCTGCATGCCTACACAAATCCCTAAAAACGGTTTACCGCCTAAAGCTGCCTTTCCTGCCATAGTTGCCGCCAAAGTGAATAAGTCACTTTCAACAAGTGCTTCAGCGCATCTTCCAAATGCACCTACACCGGGTAGAACAACCCCATCAGCTTCTTCCAAAATTGACTTGTCATTTGTCAAAAATGCTTCCGCACCAGCAAATTCAAGAGCTTTTTGCGCTGATCTTAAATTTCCTATTCCGTAATCAAATACTGCGACCGATGGCCGAAAGGTCACAAGGAGCCTTTCGTTGACGGAAGATCTGTGCTTTCAATCCTTACAGCATCACGTAATGAGCGTGCGACTCCTTTAAATGTAGCTTCAACTATATGGTGTGTATTTTTTCCACGCACCAGCGAAATGTGTAGGGTTATTTTTGCTGCAGCTACAAAAGCTCTCCAAAATTCCTCCATTAGTTGCGGATCAAATGGGGGGTTACCTAAAATTTTTTCTCCTGGAAAATCAACCTCATAATTGCAAAAAGCGCGACCTGAAATGTCTAGTGCTACGTCGACTAATGCCTCGTCCAATGGGACACTGACTGATGCAAATCTTCTAATTCCAAGTTTTTCACCAAGCGCATCATTGAACGCTTCGCCAATCGAAATACCCACATCTTCTACTGTGTGATGTGCATCAACCTCTAGATCTCCAACTGATTTGACCGAAAGACCCATGCCGGAATGTTTAGCTAATTGTTCAAGCATGTGAGTAAAAAAAGGTATTCCGGTCTCAATCAAAGAATTACCACCATCGAGGTTTAACTCCACCTCAATATTTGTTTCCTTCGTTTTTCTCTCAATAGAAGCTTTACGATCTGTCATTTCACTATCTTCCTTACTGCAGTCAAAAAACTGTTATTTTCACTTTCGTTACCAATCGTAACTCTCAAGCAACCTTCCAAGCCTTCCCAACTAGAACAATCGCGGACAAGTATTCCTTCTTCCAACAATCCTTCCCATAATTTATATGCATCAATGGTCTCTGGTTTAAATAATAAGAAATTAGCTTCAGAAGGCCATACCCTTATTGGTAAAGATTGTAACGCTTCAAAAACTCGTCTTCTCTCTTCTTTAAGCTCAGCGACTTTTCGAATTATTTCCTTTTCATGTTTTAGAGCCAAAACTCCTACTTTTTGTTTTACAGAATCAAGGTGATATGGAAGAGAAACAGCTCTCATTGCGTTTATACACCATTCCGGAGCAAGGAGATAACCAAGACGAATTCCCGCTAAAGACCAAACTTTTGAAAAGGTACGGATAAAAGCAAGATTAGATTCGTCATTAACACTCAAATCTGAAGAGCTTTCCGAGAACTCCTTGTAAGCCTCATCAAGAACCAATAGTCCACCGGTCGAATTCAACTCAGAAAGAATTGCGTCGATTAATTCTGAATTTTCGATATTGCCTGTCGGATTATTAGGTGAGCAAAGAAAAACTATTTCTGGTTTCTCTTGGTTGATTATGTCAAGTGCAGCATCTTCGTCTATCCGGAATTCCTCATCACGAAACCCCTCGATAACTCGAGTTCCTGCAATCTTCGCTATTTGAGAATGCATCGCATAAGTAGGTTCGAAAACCAGAGCTGATCGCCCATTCCCTCCATACGCTAAGCAGATTGACTGTATTATTTCGTTAGATCCGTTAGCAACAAAAACTTCGCTCTCCTTTAAAAGTTCTTTAGCGGCAATAGACGCGCATAATTCACTCGCTGAACGACTCGGGTAACGGTTTAAATCTAATTTTTCAATCTCAGATTCAAGCTCTTGAATGAAAGTGTCTGGAGGAGGGAATGGAGCTTCATTTGTGTTGAGTCTTACTGGAACATCAAGTTGTGGCGAATGGTACCCTTCAAGCACATAAAGATCTTCACGTGGTGAAGGAATTTTACTCATTTTCTATTCCTCTCAAACGGATCGAATCTGCATGACTTTCAAGTCCTTCAGCTTTAGCGAAATTAACAATGTGTGGACCCATTCGCTTTAATGCAGTTTCAGAACTTGTAACAATGTGAGTATCCCGCATGAAATCTGTTACGGTCAGGGCCCCCGAAAACCTTGCACTCCCAGCGGTCGGCAATACATGGCTTGGTCCTGCTAAATAATCTCCCAAAGAAGCTGGAGACCAATTGCCACAGAAAATTGCTCCAGCATTTGATACTTTCTTAGCCACCTCTTCAGGGTTGTTTGTCATAATTTGTAAGTGCTCCGGAGCGACTGCGTCTATTATTTCCACTGCTGAATCAAAATCTTCAACGAGTGCACAATAGCCTCCAGTCTCTAAAGTTGCCTTGATGTTTTCACCTCGTGAAGAATGCGCTACTAAAATCTCCAATTCATTTATCACTTCAGAAGCAAAGTTCTCATCTGTGGTTACCAACCAAGATTTACCTCCCGGACCATGTTCAGCTTGCACTGCAAGATCAACTGCGACAAATTTTGGAGGTGCAGTTGAATCGGCAAGCACCATTATCTCTGATGGTCCAGCGAATGAAGCTGGGATTCCAACCTTCCCGGCGACTTCCTGCTTAGCTAAAGAAACATAAACGTTTCCAGGGCCAACTATCACGTCAACAGGTTTTACAGATTCTGTACCATAGGCAAGTGCGGCAATCGCTTGTGCCCCTCCGATTGGATGCACATCATCTACTTTCGCAACAAAAGCAGCAGCCAGAGTCTCAATTGAGATTCCCTTTTCACTTGCAGGGGGGATAGTTACTGCGATTCTTTTCACCCCAGCTACTTTGGCAACCAATGCCGTCATTAATAAAGTCGAAGGATATGAGGCTAAGCCACCAGGTACATAACACCCGGCACTAGCAACAGGCTTTTGAAAGGTTTCAACAGTTAATCCGTTGTCTTGGATAACTCTATGTTCACCTAATTGAGCTTTCTGGTACCGCACAATCGCTTCTGCTGAAACATCGAGAGCGTCTTTAAATTCTTTAGAAACTGAATCGTACGCTTTCTCTATCGTCTTTTCATCTACTCTTAAATCTTCGATTGAAAAGCCGTCAAACTTTCTGGTCAGATCACGTAACGCCTCGTCACCTGAGTTTCTTACTTGATTAATTATGTCTCTTACAGATTCAATCGGTAGCTCAGCGATCTCAGTTGAGGAGGGTATTAAAGCATTCTTGTCCCCACTTTTTCCCCTGAAATCGATTTGTTTGAGCATCACATAACGCTACCTCGTAGGCGGGTGTGAAATGTAACGATTTATCTTGTTGTAAATTTTTCTTAAGTGAACCAAACTTGTGTATGCAGATAATTTCTAAGGCTGAGCTTTCCTCACTGAAAACTCAACTTGAATCTTTAGTGGCCGCTCTAATCGAAATAAATGACAAATCATCTTCTGAAAATGAGATAGATGCAAGCAATAGAAATCTACTCGAGACTGAACGTCACCTTCGCGGGGCTCTGAGAGAATTAGAGCATCTATCAAAAAGCCTATAAAAAGCTCAGCGCCCCTTAAGGGCGCTGAGCAAGCGAGGCGGGTGGCGGGAACCCGATTCTCGCCAAACCGGGTTGCGGTACCCGGATAATTAAAATTACACGTATCAAAAATCTTTTACCAAGTTGAACTTTTCAAATTTGTGAACTTAAACAAAAATCACTTAACGCACACTCTTCACAAACAGGTTTTCGACTCGCGCACACTCTCCTACCGTGCAAAATCAACCGCAAACTAAATAAACCTCTCTCATCTGCAGGAACCATAGGATTTAGTTCCATTTCCACTTTTACTGGATCAGTCTCTTCAGTAATCCCAATACGTCTCGATAGACGTCCTACATGCGTATCCACTGGTAAACCAGGTAGATCTAAAGCAACACTCCTAACAACATTTGCTGTTTTTCTACCTACGCCGGGTAATGCGGTCAACTCTTCCATTGATGATGGAACCACACCGTCATGCTTATCCACTAAAGATTGAGCCATCCCCAAAAGACTTTTGGTCTTGTTAATATAAAATCCAGTTGATCTAACAATCTCCTGAACGCTCATTTCATTGGCCACAGCCAAACTCTCAGCATCAGGATATTCCTCAAAAAGTTTTGGGGTAACCATATTCACTCTTTTGTCTGTGCATTGAGCTGACAAGATTGTAGCCGCGAGTAATTCAAACGGATTTTTATGATCTAATTCGCATTTAGCATCAGGATATTCCAAACCTAATCTCCTGTGAGATTCTTGCGCTCTGCCCTTCGGTGATCTTGGTCTCCCCATACTCAAACCGTATCGTCTTTCATTCTCTCCAGTAGCATTCTGACTAATGGAACAACTACTTGTTTCCGACGGAACTGACAATGCCACTTTGACAAAAAAGAACGTCTGGGACACAGAAAAAGAAAATAACACTTGGCTTCTTGAACTTAAGATCCTTGAAAATAACGAAGAACGATCCCGTCGCATGCTAGAAGCTGCTGCTCACACTGTTTCTCTTTCTGGAGGCGGCACTATCGAATACTGGATAGAAAATGTAAATGACGAAGATGATAACCTTCCGGTTTCTGCAGGATATTCACCTTTTCGGGATCTAAAAATACTATCTAGAAGCATTCCGGCAATTCCAGCTGAAATAGAGACACGAGAATTTATCCCAAGTGACTATAAGGAAATAATCCAAATAAATAATGCTGCTTTTTACTGGCACCCCGAGCAAGGCGGAATGACCGAAACCAGCTTAAAGGAAACACAATCCGAAACATGGTACACGAATGACGATTTTAGAATACTCGAAGTCGATGGTGAGCTAAAAGGCTTCTGCTGGATGAAAGTTCATGGATCTTCATGCACTTGTTGCGATAAGTCAAAATTGTTGAAAGGGGAAATATTTGTAATCGCAGTTGATCCCTCTTTCCAAGGCCAAGGACTCGGCCGTCAATTAGCTCTAGCAGGATTGGAATGGATGTCTAAGAAAAAAATTCGAGAAGTTTTCCTATACGTTGAATCCGATAATCATCCCGCACTAAAAACTTATAATTCTCTCGGTTTTGAACATCTTTCAACCAACCGTTGCTTTCAACGAGTGATACGTCAAGACAACTCATGAAACGAATAACTTGTACATGCCATCTAAACAAAATGTCTATAAATAAGGATCAAAATTGCAAACTAGACGCTGGGTAAACAGGTACCAAACTCAAACTCTTGTTCTCGGGAACGTATTGCTCTATATGGAGGGTGTTTTCAACATTGCTAGGGGAACATTTTTCGCTCTAATAGGAGCCGGAATGCTCTTAGCCGGATATGGGATAGCAAACGACAAAAAAGTTGCTTGGAAGCTTGGAGTAGGTACATCGTTTCTTTCTATATTGATGCGGCTAACCGCTCAAAACATTGGTTTTAACGTAATATTTTCACTTGTCTTTCCAATCGCTCTTCTAACACTCCTCATTCACCCACAGAGCCGTGAGTACCAAAAAATTTGGTTCAATTAGATGAAACAACCACGAAAGAAACCACCTCTTCCAACTTTTTCTGAAAAGGAACTAACTGTAAGAAAAATGTTTGATCGAATCGCGCCACGTTATGACTTCCTAAATCGACTCATGACCTTTGGTTTGGATACAAGGTGGAGGAAGAAAACTGTCAAACACATGCATGCTCATCCAGGAGGAAAAGTTCTTGATGTCGCCTGTGGTACTGGTGATCTGTGCGACTCTTTGCATAAAGCTGGAATGAAAGCCGTTGGAATGGATTTCTCACGCGGAATGTTGAAATCTTTTAATTCAAATGCCCCGTTGATTAATGGTGATGCTCTGAAGATACCCATACACGATTCTTCGGTAGACGGAGTTACGTGTGGATTTGCGCTTAGAAACTTTCTTGACATAAACCCATTCCTGAATGAAGTTGCACGAATATTAAAACCTGGCTCACGAG
>CEUA01197366.1_pt1 | contig 13962 bp, 11 predicted proteins | sample 361541 | NCBI WGS metagenome assembly CEUA01 (sample SAMEA2623079, study PRJEB7988) | marine metagenome | isolation source: saline water (ENVO:00002010), including
TACAGATAATTCACGCTGTCGCAACTTGATTGATCATGGTATTGAATCCCCAGAAAGAATCATAGATCACTATATAGATTACATAATGGGCGTTCCTGGTATTTTTGAATTAGATCATAATGGAATTATTACAAGTACAAATCAGACTTTAGGCGAAAGACTCATTGGATTAGAAAGTTTAGGGCAACTTCGGACAGAAGATATTCAAGCTGCTTTACACCAGGTTTTTACCAATGTTCGATTGAAAAACTTGGTGGAAGTCCGTGGCTCTGATCATCCGCCCATGGGCTATGAAATGGCACCAGTGGCTTTTTGGACATCCATTCTTACGGTTGACTCTATTCGTGATGAATTACTATCTGTTGTGAAAAATTGGGCAGTAGAAGATCGGCATAAATTTAATAAAGCATCTTTGATTTTGGATGATTCTCAAATTGGCCCAGATGGGAAAACATATAGTCATTGGAATCAATGGGTAGGTGATTTAGCTATATCAGGGTTGAAAGAACGGGAACTTGATGAAGAAAAGTTCTTTGACTCATTTTTTGAGATTATTATGGAAAAAGGCCCCTTTGGCCTTCAGGCACAATGCAATCATGGCAAACAAATATAAATTTAAGTTTAATCAGTTAATTTTAATTCTGAATTAATGATTATATCGTTTCAAAATGTTTAGTTTGATAGAATAACAAATTTGAATAAATTATTTTTCCAATTCAAAGATAGAATTGCCAATAACAATGACTCAAAAAAATATTCACAATTTTATATGGATTCCACTTTTTTCAATTGGCTTTGGGGCTGTTGGATTGGGGTCTGCTTGGCTTATCCACCCGCAACCGTGGATGTTGGATCAACAGCCCAATGAAGAGTTGCTGCGAATATCTTTTCATACTTTATTGGCAAGCAATGTCAATGCCCATCTTCCAGATTATTTATTAGTTATTTATCGTTTTTTTGGGTGGTGGATTATATCTATTGGACTTCTGATTATGGTTTACATCCAAGTCACAAAAATGGGAACAGCCCTAGCGCGAAATGCAATCTTGGGGGTTTTATTGATTATATTGATTGGTATTGCATATATGGTATTCAATTTTATTCCTCTATCACCGTTCAAGATCGTTCTATATATGCAATCAGTCATGTGGATCACCAGTGCTTATTTTTCTACACAGTTGAAGGATTAGTTGTTTGGATTCTCCGTGCATAGTCACATTTGAATCATTAATTTTGATCCTTAGATTTTGATTAATTCTTTAGATGAATTCCTATTTTACATCTACACTTTTCAGGAAAACTCTGTCCGCCCTTTCCGGATTATTTCTCACCCTATTTTTAATTGGACACTTGGTTGGGAATCTCCAGCTGATTATACTATCGGGTTTATCTGCACAAGAGAAATTCAATGAATATGCATTGTTCATGACTACTAATCCTGCGGTAAAAATTTTATCCATCATCACATATACATCTATTATCCTACACACTATTTTGACAATTTATCTTTCCATTCAATCCAAGAATGCCCGCCCTGTGAATTATTCAGTCTCATCGGGATCAGACAATAGTAATTGGCCATCTAGAAACATGCCGCTATTGGGTGTCCTTGTTTTGATTTTTATCGTGATTCATATGAAAAGTTTTTGGTATGAAATGCATTGGGGAGAAGTGGGGAATGACCCTTGGGGCAACCGAGACCTTTACACGGTTACTGTCACTGCCTTTCGGGAAGTCTGGTATACTGCATTTTATATATTCAGCATGGTTATTCTTGGGCTACATTTAAACCATGGTGTTGCATCAGCATTTCAAACGTTAGGACTTAAAACAAAAAAATATTTTTCTGCTATCGAGAAATTTGCCGGCGCATTTTCTATTCTTGTTCCGGCAGCATTTGCAAGTATTCCAATCATCCTTTATTTACAGAGCCTTTGATGTTAGAAAGCAAAATACCAGACGGAGAACTTAAAGATAAATGGACGAATTATAAGTCAAGCGTTTCATTGGTGAGCCCATCAAATAAACGCCGACTGGATGTTATTGTTGTCGGAACTGGACTCGCTGGCGCATCGGCTGCTGCATCCATGGCAGAAATGGGATATAATGTAAAAACATTTTGTTTTCAGGATAGCCCACGCCGCGCTCATTCAATTGCAGCGCAAGGCGGGATTAACGCTGCAAAAAATTATCAGAATGATGGAGATTCTATTTACCGTCTTTTTTATGATACTATTAAAGGTGGGGATTATCGTTCCAGAGAAGCCAATGTTTATCGTTTAGCAGAAGTAAGTGCAAGTATTATTGATCAATGTGTGGCCCAAGGTGTTCCGTTTGCTCGGGAATATGGTGGTACATTAGATAACCGTTCTTTTGGTGGTGTCCAGGTATCCAGGACCTTCTATGCTAGAGGACAAACTGGGCAGCAACTTTTATTGGGTGCATATAGCGCCTTAAGTCGGCAGATTGCCAAGGGCAGTGTTACTATGTATAATCGCCATGAAATGCTGGATATAGTAAAAATTGATGGTAAGGCCCGCGGTGTGATCGTCCGCAATTTGATGACAGGAGAATATGAACGCCATTTTGGCCATGCTGTTGTTTTGGCTACTGGGGGATATGGTAATGTTTTTTATCTTTCCACTAATGCTATGGGGAGCAATGTAACTGCAGCATGGAAAGCTTATAAAAAAGGTGCTATGTTTGGAAATCCATGTTTCACACAGATTCACCCAACCTGTATACCGGTATCTGGAGAATATCAATCTAAATTAACGCTTATGTCTGAGTCTCTTCGGAATGATGGCCGTATATGGGTTCCCAAGAAGAAGGGCGATGATCGTCTCCCACGAGATATTCCTGAAGATGAGCGTGATTATTATTTGGAACGACGTTATCCCGCATTTGGAAATCTTGTACCTAGGGATGTGGCTTCCCGCGCAGCCAAGGAACGCTGCGATGAAGGATTCGGCGTTGGGCCAACCAAGCTTGCTGTTTATCTAGATTTTAAAGATGCAATTAAACGGTTAGGTCAGGATGTGGTAAGTGCCAGATATGGTAATTTATTCCAGATGTATGCAAAAATTACAGGGGATGATCCTTATACAACGCCCATGCGAATATATCCAGCAGTCCACTATACAATGGGGGGACTCTGGGTCGACTATAATCTTATGACGACTGTTCCAGGGCTTTATGCTATTGGTGAATGTAATTATTCAGATCATGGTGCTAATCGACTAGGGGCTTCTGCATTAATGCAAGGATTGGCCGATGGTTACTTTGTCCTTCCTTATACAATAGGCGAATATTTATCCAATGATATTAGAACACCTGCCATCTCCACAGACCATGAGGCATTTGATAAAGCTGAAAAAGATGCAAGAGAGAGAAATGATCGATTATTGAAAAATAATGGTAGTCGCTCTGTAGAAAGTTTTCACCGAGATTTAGGACATATCATGTGGGAAAATTGCGGGATGGCTCGGAACCAAGGAGACCTAACTAAAGCAATCAGTGAAATTCAATCCTTAAAAAAAGACTATTGGGAAAAAGTTCGCGTTCCTGGTCGAGATAATATTTTGAACCCAGAATTAGAGAAGGCAGGCCGTGTTGCAGATTTTCTGGAATTAGGTGAATTGATGATTCGAGACGCACTGGATCGTAGTGAATCCTGCGGGGGGCACTTTCGTGAAGAATCCCAAACCGAAGAAGGTGAGGCTCTTCGAGATGATAAAAATTTCAATTTTTCATCTGCGTGGGAATTTAAGGGAGAGGCAACAGAACCAATACGGAATAAAGAAAAATTAACATTTGATACTGTTCATTTAACTCAGCGGAGTTATAAGTAATGGGAAGCTTGAATCTTACACTTAAAATTTGGCGCCAGGACGGCCCTTCCAAAACTGGAGAGTTCAAAACGTATAACATAGCCGGCCTCAATACGCATATGTCATTTCTAGAGATGTTGGATGTGTTAAACGAAGAATTAGTGAGTACCGGTGATGAACCCGTAGCATTCGATCATGATTGCAGAGAGGGTATCTGTGGAATGTGTTCTATGGTGATAAATGGTAGACCTCATGGGCCCTTAGATGGAACAACCACCTGTCAACTGCACATGCGCCATTTTAAGAACAATGATACTATTACCATCGAACCATGGCGCGCAAAACCGTTTCCTGTTATCAAAGATCTGGTGGTAGACCGCACTCCATTTGACCGTATTATTCAGTCTGGCGGGTTTGTATCTATAAATACCGGGAGTGCGCCGGATGGAAATGCTATGCCGATTGGAAAAGAAATTGCAGAAGATGCTTTTGATGCAGCCGCCTGTATTGGTTGTGGAGCCTGCGTGGCTGCATGTAAAAATGCATCCGCGAGTTTGTTTACAGCATCTAAAATATCTCAATTGGCATTATTGCCCCAAGGCCAACCGGAACGAGAAGAACGGGCAATTCGCATGGTAAAGCAGATGGATGAAGAAGGGTTTGGTCACTGCACAAATACGGGTGCCTGTGAAGCAGAATGCCCAAAAGAAATATCAGTAGATTATATTCGTAAAATGAACTGGGAATACCATCGAGCGAACGTAAAAGGGTAATCCTTTTTTATATTTTGAATGATGGTTGCTTTTATTTTAATCTAAAATTTACTGGGATAGATATCCAAACAGCCACGGGCCTCTCTCTTTGTTCTGCTGGTTGAAATTTTGTCTTTCGAATTGCTTCCATCGCTGCTTCATCTAAACCTGTATTTGGAACACCTTTTAAGATAATGGTTTCTTTCACACGACCTTTTTCATCTATAAACGCTTGCACTACCACTACACCTTCAATACCGGCCTCTTGAGCAATTTCTGGGTAAATAGGTCTGATAGCTGATTTAGGTCTTGGAGCTAAATCATATGGTATAAAGGCAACTTTAGGGCCTGAAGGTGGAGGTGGCGGCGCATCCATATTAGAAAAATCATCAAAATCCAATTCATCCAAAGTTAGATCATCAGCAATATCTTCATCATCTGAAGGAACGGGTATAGAAGGTCGTGCGGGAGGAGGTGTATTATCAATTTGTTGGGTCTGGGGAATATCAATATTTTCAATAATAATCTGATCTACATCTTCAAACTGCAAGGTATTTTGAAAGCGGGGAAATATGAGAAAATTTATTATTACCAATCCAACCCCAATCAATCCAGTAATTCGAATTACGACTGGATATTTTATTTTCAACGGATTTATATATTCCATTAATCAACCAGTGTTTTTGTAGAATAATTTAGCTTTAGCGCTTCTACCTTACGAAGATTATCATGAATGTCAGAAATGAGCCCCATTTCTGCATCTTCGTCCCCTTTTAATGAAACCACAATTTGCGGGTCCGCCACTCGTTTATCATACATAACCAGCGATACATCATCCACACTCAACAAACGATCATCAATGGAGATAAGGCCTTCTTTAGAAACCCACAACTGGACTGTGTGCCGTTTTGATTTCAACTTTTCGATTCGTTTTGCCTTAGGTAGGTTTACAGGCAGTCCGGAATGCTCTTTTAATACAGTAGTAACCATAAAAAAGATAAGAAGCATAAAAATAATATCCGGCATTGATGCAGTTGGGATTTCGCTTGAAAGTTGTGTTTTACGGGAAAATTTCATTAATTACTATTTGCAATAGAGATTCGTTTAGCATCGGCCATTTTCAATTGATCGATCACGCGAACATAATCATTATATGCGGTTTTTGGGTGGGCTTTTACAGAAATGATAAGTTTATCATTTTGCCTCATTTTTTGACCGACAACACGGTGGATTTGTGCAACATTGATAGGTTCTTCATCTAACAGAACCTTTCCCTGAGAATTGATTAAGCAGTTAAGGATATTTTCTTTTCGGATTTCAATTTCTATATCTCCAGGTGGTGGGAGCACAATACCTAGTCCCTTATCCGTATCAATCGTTGTGGTTACGAGGAAAAATATTAGGAGTAAAAAGGCTATATCTGCCATAGAAGATGTTGGAATCTCCCCACCTTTAAATCTGCGATTTTTGGCCATATGGCTTAAGGTTTGTTATTTTTTCTGGGATTCTTGTTCGTACAAGTAATCCATGATTTTTACAGACTGTTCTTCCATATCTAACACAAGTTTATCTATTCTAGACACAAAAAGATTTTGACATGTCTGAATGATCATCGCAACGATTAGTCCGAAAGCTGTCGTCAAAAGGGCCTGAGAAATACCTCCTGCAACAACAGCAGGGGATATATCATTTGCAGCTTTAATTGCATCAAATGCACTAATCATTCCCACAACTGTGCCTGTAAACCCAATCATAGGCGCTATTGTAATTACGGCATTGAGCCAAATCATATTTTTTTCAAGAAATGCCATTTCAATTGACCCAGCATTTTGAATGGCTTTCTCAACATCACCTAAGCCGCGATGTATTTTGGAAAGGCCAGCATGAAAAATTGCAGAAACAGGCCCATCGGTTTCTTTACAAAGTTCCACAGCGCCTGATGCGCCATTTTCATCAATTGCACTGGTAATTTCATCAAAAAAAGTTTGTGAGTCTACGGCAGACATCATTAGCGAATAAAATCGTTCAATAGCAAATCCAATCCCAAACAACAGCGAGATTAAAATCGGCCACATAAAGCTGCCACCTTCTAAGAAATAATGAACCATAAGATTACTCCAGTTTTACAATATAATTAGATTATGAAAAAAAATGTTTAAAAGAACCTGAATTTAGTTTAAGGATTCTAGAAATGCATCAGCTTCATTAAAGTGTTTTAATGTTTCAATTATTTGGTGATCCATCTCCAACCTGATGTTTGTTGCTTCATCTTTCCCCCAAATTGTGCCTGCAATTTCACTTTTAATTCTATTGTCGATAAATTCAACGTTTAATCTTAAAGAATCTTTAATCACATCTATAGAATCTTTTTCAAGATGTATCAGAAAATCATCAAATAGCTGCTCTGATACTTCCCATGTGTCCCTGAATTTTATAAACGAATCAAACTTATTTGTGCGTGTAGATGCAAATTCAGACGCGAAATTAAATATGGGTCGTTTAGGGTTTCTTAATACTTTCCCCGTTTCACCATTAATGGTGTTTTTATATGGAATATAAACATCCGGTGTAATCCCACCACCACCATAAACAACACGACCTGTTTTTGTGCCGTATTTTGGGCGCAGTTCTTTCAAACTATCAATTTTTGATTCTCGGTCTGTTTCATACAATTCTTTATAATAAGCCAAATCACTACCATTGTCATAAGGGCGCTGAATCAATCGCCCAGAAGGTGTGTAATATCTGGCAATAGTAACCCGAACTGCTGCGCCAGAATCCAAAGGTAATTGGCGTTGAACAAGTCCCTTTCCAAAACTTGTTTCCCCCACCACAAGTCCACGATCCAAATCTTGGATTGCGCCTGAAACAATTTCACTGGCACTTGCAGAACCTCGATTTATCATAACTATGAGTGAAAAATTATCCCAACCTATTTTTGGATTTGATAAAAAGACCTGGTTGGATTCTTTGATTTTTCCTACAGTATAAACTAAGGTATCTGTTGATGTGATAAATTGATCTGATACGGCTGCAGCCTGTTCTAAAAAACCACCGCTGTTTCCACGAAGGTCAAACAATAGACGCGTCATACCTTGCGATTGAAGTTTCTCTAGAGCGGCTTTGACTTCAGTAGTTGTTGTGGCAGAGAATCGTCGCAGGAAAATATATCCGGTATTTTCATCAATCATAGTAGCGGCACCCACACTGTAAATAGGGATATTATCCCTAATAATTGTCACATCGAATGGTTTTTGGGCTCCAATTCGGCTGATGGTGACGTCAACTCTGGTGCCTTTTCTTCCGCGCAGTTTTTTGAAAACGTCATCCTTGGTGATCTTATACGCATCTTCACCATTGATGGCAATTATTTTATCTCCCGGCATGAGCCCAACAAAGTCTGATGGACTATCTGGGATTGGTGATATAACGGTAATAAAACCATCCAAAATATCAAATTCAATTCCAATCCCTTGGAACTTACCTTTAAAAAGTTCATTTATATTTTCCTGTTCTTTGGCAGGAATATAGGTGGAGTGAGGATCTAGCTCTTCCATAAGCCCATGAAAAGCACCATCTAAAACTTTATCCATATCAATGGAATCAAAATAAAAATGATTCACGTATGAGATAATCTGTTGCAGTACGTTGATCTTTTCTCTTAAGACCTTATATACATTTTGATTATTAGAGTAGGCTTTCGGAATAAATAGGAAAGCAGCTAGCAGAAAGCCCATTGTTGCAGATAGAGCTATTGGCCCAAGCTGACGGAAATATTTAAACATGATTTGTTATTATTTATAAACCAATATAAAGCATCGTTCGAAACGATGCACCTTGGATCGCAGAAGCGGGTGAATCACTAATTTTTGTTCTTCCATTTAATACCCAATTTCCTGCTGGAACAGTTCCTTTATTAAATCCTACGCTAATCCGCAATCCTAACCTTTCTAAAAACTGCCATTTTATTGCAACATATGGTTGGAAATTAAAAAATGTTGCACTTACATCCCTTAGTAAGCCTGGAATCGTTCCCGGTAAGATTACTGGCTCATTATATTCACTTGAGTCCACACCATAAAACAATGTTCCAGTACTGTCCATACTGCCATATGCATTATTAAATATTGTTCCCCACCTTGGGTTGCCGCTCTGTTGATCCACGGCAATTCCTGCCCGCGCTAGGCCCATCAGAGCCCCCGCTGATAATTCAAGATCCTGTAAAAGAGGCATAACGTATTCGATTGATGCAGCACCCATAGAAATTGTGAATTTGCCTTCTATCGTTGGATGAAAAAATTGAGTATAGTCTTTAGAATTCTCACCATTGTCTAATGAATCATTACCATTATCATCCTGAAAAATGATAATATCAGGTACTGTAGAGATACTTGTACCTCCTGCCCCAGCATAGCCTCCAATCCGCCAACGACCTGTAACATGGGCGAAACCTTCACCGCCATGAATTACGAAAGGGTCATCGAAATTTTTTGGATTAAGCCCTAGTCCCATTAGATCTGATGATCCAGGAATTGAATCAAGCTTAATATACATCGGACTGTAGCCAATTCCACCACCTAGAAAATCTTCTAATGGGTAACTGAATTGTGCCATCAGAAAGGATAAACTGAGCGTGATAGGTAAAATAATATTTTTCATGTTGGTAGGGTTCTCCGCATGGGGCACTATAACAAATTAAGATTCATTCTTGAATTTAGAAAGAAAATATAGGCAAAAATTGAAGAATTAGGCTTAATTAACGATTCAGGGCTTTTTCTTGTAAAAACACCCACATTATCCTATATTTTTTGAAGAGTAATCGAGGTAAGGGAGATCAAAACGTGATTTATCTCCCTAATAACTATATCCAATTTTAGTTTTAACCATGAGGTTAAGTACGCTCACAAGAGATAAAATGCGGTTCTTGCAAGGAATATTAATTGGGATTCTGCTTCTGTCTGGCCTTACAGGCAAGGGAGATTTCCACGTCCACGGCTCATATGATCTGGATAAGGATGGTCATGAGGAAACACTCATCCTAAACGCCTTTGCGCAATCGGCGGTTTGGGTAGAGATTACAAAATCCTCTCCTATAGATACACTGTGGTCATTTACACTGCCTCAGGGGCAAATATTTAATGATGCAGAAATTGTGGATATTGATAGCGACGGTTACTATGATATGGTAGCTGTGGTTGATCTATTCCCTTCCACTAAAAACCAAGTATGGCTTTATGTCTTTCTTGGCCATGCAGATGGATTTGTAGCTGATCCCTTGGTTTTAAGCTCTCGATCTTTAGGATTCAATATCGTCCGACCTTCAAACCTGTCATTGGTTCCAGGAGGATCTCCACAATTATCTGTGGCTTTTGGTGCAACCATCCGCCAGAGTATGGTCTTTGATATTGATATAACAGATAATAATATTTCTCTTCTAAATGTTCAGATGCTTATAGCTCCGATTATCAGTAATGGTTATGGTTTAGTTTATACAGGCGGATTTACCAGCAATGGAGGGCAATATATAGCTACTCTGTCCCCGGAAAATAATCAGCTCAAAACAGCAATTTTTGATGTAGAACAAAATTTTAAATTGATTCAATCTTCATTAATTGAATTGGGTCATGTACAACATCTCCTTGGGGCTGACATCCAAGAATTTCGCTCAAAGCGATCAAATAAAAATGGTTTATTGGTTCCATTTGGATCCAATGATATTTTTCTTTTAGAAGTTAACAGTGGAAAGACAACGCTTTTTAATACCAGTCTTTCTGGAGCAGGTGCTTTCCCGATTTTAGATAAAAAAGCTCAATCTAATATTGGCGACATACTCATTAAAAGGCGGGATGCAGAAATCTATACTACAGAACCAGTTCTATCTCATACCCTTCCTTCTTCACGCACAGAAAGAAAACAACTCTCCCCTCCGATGCCACCATTGGTTGATGAAGTCTCAACGCTGAAACCCATTGCAATGTATAATGATCAAGATTTGACCAGTCTCCCTGATGGTATAAATCAATTTTATGGTGCCAAAAATGAACAAGTGAATAATCAGGTGAAATATGATTCTTTGGCCCCAACGCTTGGAGACTTTTTGGCAAGCGTAAAAAAGGACAAAATTGAAGAATCATCAGATATTAAAAGAGTTGCTGTACCAATCATGAATAAAGAAATGGAAAGCGTCACATGGGCAGATGAAGCCGGTTTCACACAGTTAAACCTTGGTGAGTATATTTCTAAAGAAACAGAAAACGATTCTATTATATCACCAATTCCAGAAAAAGATAAAGGCCTTTCTACTTTTACAAAGACAGTGCAAGAAGCATTAATCCCATCTATTGTAGATATTGATACCACGTTAGATATGCAGTCTGACAATGAGATTGATCTATATTATGTGTTGGCTATGACACCAGCATCAGATACAAAAGATAGGTATATTTTTGACGGTGAAGCTCCTTTTGGGGTTGCAGTCAATCAAGTTCCTCCCATGGGGAAAGCGACCCATTTTCAACATGGTGTATCTGCAAACTTGGCAAACTTGAAACGAGGCGAGGCCTATGATTTTGCTTATTCATTACGTGATGCGCGATTAGATAGTATCACAACGTTAACCATGGTTCATGATATGCAGACCAATGTAGTTTTTATGTCTATTTCTCCTACGGATGATTCATTATCACAATCTTACCAGCCAGAAGCATTTGATCCAAAATTATTTGAATTTCCAAACTATTTTTTTGAGGGGTTTCCTACTTCATTAGATATGGATTTTACAGATAAGTTGATTAGGTTCTCATTTGATGGCTTGGAGGACTCAACCTATCAAGGAATATATCTCTCTTCAACGACGCCATCTATCCCTTCACAATCTCTGGCCGTTTTTATGGATGAAGGGACCCTCCAGGCAGTTAGAGGCGAAGTAATAGTAAGAGCTAACGGTTCCAAAAAGGTGACAACAGAATTTGATTTAGTTGGCACTGTTGAACCTGCAGTTATGTTTTCCCGATTGATTCAAGAATTATTTCCAAATGAATTAAAAATAAAACTGCTTCAGGGCGCATCATTAGAAGAACCTTTGTTTGGTCCGGCTGGCAAACTACCAAAAATTACGCGGGAGCCTCGTTTACCTGATGCCGAACCAGCTCAAGTGAATCCTGAAATTCCCATAGAACCAAAACAAAGTAATGTGCCAGAAGAGTTAGAAATTTCTACAAAAGATCAATCTATCACTGGATCTAAAACCTCGGATACACAGGAAGATGAAATTGGACCCGCAGTATTAGAACCGGGAGCATCTCCACAAGACACCTTAATTACTCCCACAGATTCACTCAAATTAGAGTCTCGGAAAGAATCACCTATATCTCTAAAAGAAGAGACACCCGCACAACCGGGAGCATCTCCACAAGATACCTTAATTACACCCACAGATTCACTCAAATTAGAGTCTCAGAAAGAATCGCCTATATCTCTAGAAGAAGATACGCCCGCACAACCGGAAGCATCTCAACCAGATAATGAATCAGAAAAAGAAAATACAGAAATTGAAGAAAATGATGGGAGTGATGAGTAGGAAGTTCAATGGGACTATCTAAGATAGCTCGACATATACTAGGCGTCCTAATCCTATGCCTTGGGGTTTCTTTTAGCCAGAAGATTGTTCATATGAATGGAACCTACGACCTGGATGGAGATGCTCAGTTAGAGTTTATTGCCTTGGAATTAGATCCAAGTGATGATGTGTTTCCAACCACTGTTAGGTATTATGAAATTGATGCCGATGGTTACCAAACTCTAATTTGGGAATTCACACCACCATTAGCATTAGAAGGTCAATTTGTGGATGCACAAATTGGTGATATGGATGGTGATGGCGCCCCAGAATTAGTTTTGGTTATGAACCTATCTCGTTTTGGTGATAATGCAACTCCTCATGTGTTTGTGGCAACTTATTCTTGGGATGGTGCTTATTTTTCAGAACTACCTTTGGCAACTTTAGACGTTGGAAAAGAAAACCGTTCTCTTCGTTGCAATAATTTTCAATTATTGGATCAGGATGCAGATGGAGATCAGGAACTTGTTTTAGCCTTAGGTAGTCCATTTCGTGGGTTTGCCATAGTGAATGCATCTTCATCCGGTTTGTCTCTAACAAAAAAAGTGCGCCCAGATGAATTGCTGGTAGGTTCCGGTTTACTTTATGTAGGCGTTGTAGATTATGATAGTGATGGTTATGATGATGTATTAGCACTTAGCCCCGAGGGACACACCATTAAGGCACAGCCATTTTATAATATAGGAGGCGTTTTTGATTCTGGGCACTTGGTTCGAAAAAAGATTGATGGTTTGAGCGGAATTTTACCCTATTCTATTGAATTAACTGATTGGGATGCAGATGGATTTTTTGATGTAATAGTACCTTTCAATTCCGGTGATATTGCTGCTTTTACATTGACACCTGCTACATTGGTTATTGATGAAGTCCCCGTAAATCCAGGTCCCTTATCCCAGGTTGCGCTAGAAGATTTCAATCAGGATACATATCAAGATATGTTAATGCTATCTTCAGATATTAATGCTATAACATTAGTTTCAGGTAAAGATAGTGGCGTAGAAGGAATAGAAAATGCCATGAGGCATATCCCTTCAGAAATGCAGGTTTTTGCTATGGTCCCCATGAGTAAAGCCGGTCAATATACTGGGAATGTGTTGGTATCGGGTTGGGATGGAAAAGAGAACTCCACTTATATTATTCAATTGGGTAAAATATCGGATCAGTTGGATCAAGGTTATTTGATCACATCTGATTTTATTTCAAACCGTTTATCCAACTTATTGTCCAATGTCCAGGATGATGAGCCAGAAATACCAGAAGTATATATTGAAGTGCTACCTGATCAAAAAGAACCATTACAACCTCAGCAGGCAGAAAAAATTATCACAGATCTTGGAGAATCCCCCGGTAGTTATATCCCCAACACTCTTATACTAGAACAAAAGGAGGGTAAAGCCTTGAGAGAGCAACCCAAGGCTTCTATACCGAAAAAAGTTGCTCGAACATTGGAACAACCCAAAAGACCAAAGCCAAAAGAAACAGTAGGAGAGCGTCTTCCAAAACATATTCTTCCCCGTTATGTGTTGACTCCTGGACAACCATTTTTGTACGATATTCCCAAAGATAGCACTGAGGAATTTTATAGTTTCCGATGGGAAAATCCGCCACCGAAAGGCATGTACTTTCTCTATGAAAGTAAATCTATTAATTGGGTTCCTACAGATAAACAATTAGATGCGTTCCCAATTTCCTATTTGGCGAGGATGAAAGTGGATGAGATTGTAGAGCCTACCACTGCCTCTACAGATGATGAGCAAGTTTA
>CEUA01108512.1_pt1 | contig 13936 bp, 12 predicted proteins | sample 361541 | NCBI WGS metagenome assembly CEUA01 (sample SAMEA2623079, study PRJEB7988) | marine metagenome | isolation source: saline water (ENVO:00002010), including
TTCCTATATCGATATATTGCTGCCACGCTGGCTTACGGTCACCTCGGATTGCTTCCAGACCCGATTATCTGGGGTATAGCTGCAACAGTCAAAATGCACTTCATGCTCAAAGCTATACAGCCCTTCTATTCTCAATCACCTGTAAACCGAATTACGTACCATAAAAATGGGTCCTTTCTTAGTTTAGGTGACGCGGTTGTACAGGATGCCTGTTTATTAGGACAAATAAAGATAGAGTACGAAAATGGAACCTTAGTCATCGTCAATTTGGGAGATTCTGAATTTACATTAGAAGTCGGTGATAATACGATAATTTTTCCTCCAGGTGGATATTGGGTTGAACATAGCCATAGCGGTACCCTCTCTTATTCAATTCTCGATCAAGGAAATAGAATAGATTACGCAAAATCCGACAATCATTTATATATCGATACCCATGGCGTGGAATCAACGATTGATTCAGCTACCGCAGATGGTGCATTGTTAATTCAAGAAAAAAAATGGGAAATTGATGTAGTTCCCATCGACTGCGTTAAGCCAGTTAAAATCGACGTGGGATCTTTATGGCCTGATCGGAAATTACCTCCATTACGCATCATTTCCTTTAATAGCGAAGATGATTCGACTAATACATTTAAGGCAGTAATGGAGGGTAATACTGTGATTCTACCCCCATTGAATAATAGTTTTAAATTTCGCATAGCTCTTCCAGAGTGGATGGTTGAACCAGGGAAATAGAATCTTCTTCATAACAAACCTTCAGGCTCCCCTACAATCGACTTACGCTCAAGCTCCCAATAGAAAATGCTACTGATTTATTGAAAAGAGATCCAATTATTATGTTTACACAAGAAATTTTAATATGTGGTTTGTATGCAAAATTTTAATAATGATTTTCTAAGGGCTTGTTTCGGTATCCCAACAAAGTCGACTCCAATTTGGCTTATGAGGCAAGCAGGTAGAGTACTGCCGGAGTACAAAAAACTTAGGTCTGAATATCAATCCATACAAACACTATTCACAACGCCTGAATTGGCGTCAAAAATCACATTAATGCCTATTAAACATTTGGAAGTTGATGCAGCAATACTATACACTGATTTGGTAACCCCCCTAGGTCCGTTAGGCTGTCCATTTACATACGCACCAGGTCCAGTTTTTGACAATCCGATCCGAACGGAATCGCAGATAAAAAATCTGAAGGAATTTCAATCAGAAAATGAACTATCTTACGTAACGAAGACTATAGATATAGTTTGCGACCGTCTACCCAACCATGTTCCTCTTATAGGTTATGCCGGATCTCCATTTACGTTAGCGGCTTGGCTCGTAGAAGGTAGATCTTCAAAAGATTTTTCTGCGGTTAGATCTCTTTTCAATTCGAATCCCCATTCTGCACATTTACTAATGAAAAAATTAACAGAGTTAGTTATAGATTTTTTAAGTGCTCAGATAAAGCATGGTGTAAAGGCTATTCAATTGTTCGACACCTCTCTCGGAGTCATCTCAGCCAGTACCTTTATTGAATTTGTGCTTCCATATTTGAAATATATCTTCAATAAATTATCTGACCACGGTGTTCCACGCATTTATTATCCTTTAGGAGCATGGCATTGTAAGCACCTTTACCATGAAATACCAATGGAGGTTCTAGGCCTCGACTGGAGAACATCTATTGATGACGGGTACAAAGCCCTTGGAAATCACGGTAAAACTATCCAAGGAAACTTGGATCCAACAATTCTTTATACACAACCCCAAATAATTACAAATGCTGTTGAGATACTACTCGAACAGGTTGACCAACGACCTCATATTTTCAATTTGGGACATGGATTACAACCAGACATGCCATATGAAAATATTCAACATTTAATTAAAGAAGTGAAAAGAATTTCTGTAAGGAGTTGATATTTTGAATGACGAATTGTCTGAAAGAGGAACCACTCGCTGCCATACCTTTTTTTGCACTAATAAAGATAGACACGCCGAATCACAGAATATTATTGAAATCCTCGAAAAGCCAGTTAAAGTATTTGGCAATATAGTTGTTGGTTGGTTAATAACAGTGGAAGAACCAGTAATTGAGACCATAATTCCTGTTCGAAATTCTTTGCAAACGCCAATTTCCTTACCAGATAATGATCCAGAATGAATAGGAACAAACTATTTCATCTCACCCATTCAAAATGATTCTCTTCCCAACGACCTATCTCACGTGGTTTAATGTCATTTCCATGCCCAGGACCCAAAAACCTTCCATAAAAATCAATAGCAGGATCAAATTTAACAGCAAGTTTTTGAAATTCATTTAAGATTAACGTATCGACAGCATCACTTAGCCCTTGAGCATGATATGACATTGCTTTTTGTGCTTCTGATTTTTCTAATGTCTCCGTAAAGTGCTTGGCCATAGCCCCACTAAAATTAAACGTGAATTGAATTTGTTGTTCGGGTGTTACCGATAAATCTATTCTATAGGCGGGGAAACTCATTTTCAATGCAAGTAAATCTAATTTTAATGATAGCCACTCATATTGATTAACGTCACGAAACTCCAGCAAGTCATCAAGTGTTATATCGCTAAAGACTTTGTTATTGTTAAAAAGCAGGCAACATGCCAAAATGAGTGTGACAAACTTATAATTTAACCTCATGAATCCCCCCAATGTCTATATTTTGGAATTTATCGGATAAATAAAATTATATTTATTCAACAGTCCATGTATCGGCTGTCGAATAAAGCTCATCTAGATCCCCACGACCATGTTTTTGAATATCAGAATCAATCTGTTCTTTGAGTAAATCAGTGTATGTAGGCCTTGATACGGCCCGTAAGACACCGAAAGGTAGAGGCATTTCAGGATAATTTAACCTACTTAACATAGAAGCATAGTTAAAAGACTCAATTCCTTCATGATGAATTAGTAAATCGTTCGGGTTAACTTTCTCACGATCCCTAATTTTAGGATCTAGGCCATCAAGGATTATGGCTTTTTGACGTGCTTTCCCAAAAACAAGGGGTTGCCCTTCTTCCAAAAACAGAATATTGTCATCACGGATATCCGTCTTAGTCGTATGATCCCAAGCAGTCGGATTAAATACTACGCAGTTTTGAAAAATCTCAACAAAGCAACAACCTTTATGGGCAGCAGCCTTTTCCAGTATTTCACCCATATGTTTTGTATTAGTGTCTTGTGTCCGCGCAACAAATGTTGCATCAGAAGCAAGGGCGACAGATAAGGGATTCAATGGGAAATCGATAGATCCACGTGGTGAAGTCTTAGTACGATGACCTGTGAGAGATGTCGGCGAATATTGTCCCTTGGTCAGCCCATAAATACGATTATTAAAGAGTATAATCTTAACGTCAACATTGCGCCGCAAACAGTGTAAAAGGTGATTTCCTCCAATAGATAAACCATCCCCATCTCCTGTAATAACCCAAATACTCAGGTCTGGGTTAGCTGCTTTCAACCCAGTGGCAAAAGTAGGAGCTCTGCCGTGTATTGTATGCATCCCATAAGTGTTCATATAGTAAGGGAATCTACTTGAACAACCTATCCCTGATACAAAGACGATATTTTCCTTTTTTACACCTATTTCAGGTAGTATTTTCTGCATTTGAGCTAGTATAGCATAATCTCCACATCCTGGACACCATCGGACCTCTTGGTCAGATACAAAGTCTTTTCGAGTTAAATTTTTTTCGTTAGTTTTCTGTGCTATTTCCTGACTCAAAATATCCTACCTTTTCAAAATTGAACAGATTTTATCGACTATCTCTGTAACTTTAAACGGTTTTCCTTGAACTTTGTTCAAACCTTCGAATGAAGCATTAAACTCTGATTGAAGCACTAAACGCAATTGCCCCATATTCAATTCTGGGATTAAAACATTTTTGTAATTTGAAAGAATGTCTCCTAAGTTTTTAGGAAATGGCTTTAACATCCGCAAATGTGCCCGAGCAACGTTGTATCCTGATTCTCTGCTCTGGCGTACTGCTTCGCGAATTGCTCCGTATGTCCCTCCCCATCCAAGAATAAGTAAATCAGCATTATCCGGGTCATTGACTTCCAAATCCGGCATAAACTCTGCTATTCTTTCTATCTTATTAGCACGGATTTTTATAATTTCTTCATGGTCGTTTGGATCGTAAGAAACATTTCCGGTAACGTCTTGTTTTCCCAATCCTCCAACACGATGTTCAAAACCAGCATTACCCGGGGAGACCCAGGGCCTTGATAAGGTTTCTTGATTCCTCATATAGGGTTGGAACTCAGACGGATCGTTGGCACGATTTATCTCAAAATCGGATATTTCATCAGAGGCAGGGATTAACCACGGTTCAGAGCTATTTGCAATATATCCATCACTCAACAAAAAGACCGGCGTCATATGTCTAATAGCTATCCTGGCAGCCTCTATTGACCATTTAAAACAGTCAGCAGGCGTTGCGGGAGCTACTACCGGCACGGGACTTTCTCCATTTCGACCAAAAAGGACCTGTAGTAAATCGCTTTGTTCGGTCTTTGTTGGTAAACCGGTACTTGGGCCTCCCCGCTGCACGTTAATAACAACAAGGGGTAACTCCATCACGACCGCTAAATTGATAGATTCACTTTTTAAAGAGATACCTGGACCACTACTGGCGGTAACACCAAGACACCCACCAAAGGAAGCGCCTATAACTGATCCTATTGCTGCTATCTCGTCTTCGGCTTGAAACGTTCTAACGTCGAAATTCTTCAACGCCGCTAGGCCTTCTAGGATATTCGATGCAGGCGTTATAGGATACGAACCGTAGAAAAGTGGTATACCCGATTTTTTTGCTGAGGTCACCAAGCCATAGACAATAGCATCATTGCCAGTGATCCGTCGATATTTACCCTGTTTTACACCTTTACGACTCGCTATTCTAGTACGATTCTGAAAGGCCTCGGTCGTCAAACCGTAATTATAACCAGCTCTTAAAGCCCGAATATTAGCCTCAGCGATATCTGGTATTTTGGCAAATTTTTGCTTATAAAACTTTTCGGTTGTTTCTAATGGGCGATCGAAAATCCAATATACGAGACCTAGCGCTAACGCATTCTTGCATTTGTCTCTTTCCTTAGTTGACAAACTATCTATGTCTTTCAACGTGGTCCGAGTCATTGAAGTTAGCGGCACTTCGTGCATGTCGTAATCTGTAAAATTATCAGGAAAGTCTAACGGATTATCTTCGTAACCAGCTTTCCGTAAGTTGTTTCGCGTAAAGGCATCTGAGTTTACGATAATTGTACCCCGGGATTCAACTACAGCAAGATTTGCTTTTAATGCAGCGGGATTCATTGCCACTAAAACCTGTGGAGCATCACCAGCAGTATGCAATTCCTCCGAAGAAAAATTGACCTGAAAACCACTTAAACCTGCCAAGGTACCTGCCGGTGCCCGAATTTCAGCAGGAAAATCAGGAAAAGTGCTGACGTCATTACCAAGAATAGCAGATGTATTGGTGAACTGGTCACCAGTTAGTTGCATCCCATCGCCAGAATCGCCAGAAAAGAGTATTACAACATTTTCGACAGCCTGACGAGATTCTATATTTTTAGAGGAGGCCGTTTTCTCGGCCATGTTCTTAGATCTCCTGCAAGTATAAGTGAAGTGTTGATGTCCAGAGTATTAAATTATATACAAAAGTGGTTGTAGTAGATCTAAATTGGAACCCGTTTAGTAAATAAGAAGACCATCCAAACCTTTTAAATAAGATATACGTCTTGCTCCTATATAGTCAAGTTCGAGAACGTACTAATCACCGCATAAAATCGTTCGATTAGATCAACACAGCATTTCTATTAAAACCGGATGTACGTATCTCAATGATATTGTCACAAATTTCTCGTAGTCCTTCATCATCAATGGTCACGAAAATTGTAGCACCCTGTTTCGCTAGAATAGACAGGTGCGCAATTAGTAGTGAAACATCTTCCGGATGTGAACCACAAGTAGGATCATCAACAAAAAAAAAGTGCCGCTTCCCCATTTTTCCAGTTTTTGAGGGAAACGCTAGCTGTAAAGCTCTGGATGTACTAGGCCCTAAGTTTTCAACCCACTCGTTAAGACGAATTTCGTTAAGACCAATTTTAGAGCATTTGCCTAGATTTTCTTCTATCAATTTTTCCCGTTTGAAATGTTTTAAAGCTTTTTGTATGGTCATATTGAGTGCGTCTGCAATATCAATTCCGTTATAAGTCATCTCAAGAATTTCGCCTTTAAAACCTTTCCCTTTACATGAAGAACATATTGTCGTGTCATATCTTTCATAACCATCATCTAGTCTTAGAAAACCGAATCCTTCGCACCTAGGACAGCGGCCTCCTATTTTGTCTAATCTGTAAAATTCTTTTGAGTAACCGCGTTCTTGTCCTCTTTTACTCAGGGCAAATAGATTTGCGATAGAATCTGAAATACCGAGAAAGTCAAGTATTCGAACTCCAGATATTTTAGCCTTTACTACAGTCATTCGAAACGGGCGCTGACAAACTAATTGGTATCTTTGATTCTTTTTACCCGAAAAAACAACCTTAGTTAATTCTTTAATGAACAGACTTTTCCCAACTCCACATCTCCCCGATATTCCGACTATACTAGCGTTGTATAAATCGAAATCTATATCACCCCACGGACCGTTCCCAAATATTTTAAATGGGCTCCCAACTGCACGTTCAACAAGCTTTTCTGGATCTTCCCAAACTAAAGAAGGAATTTTACAAAAAACTCCATTGCGGCATTCCAAAATTTGATTTGAAATAGCCAAGGCTTCCTGAGATGCATCAATTAACAAAACAGTGTTACCCTGTCCTGCTAATTTTTTTAAACTTGATGAAATTATTGTCCGTAGATTCCCCTCGACGCAACTAACGATCCCTCTAAATAAATATACTAAGCCAGTGAGCCCAATATCCAATGACAATGTAAGACGTAACCGTTGCCATTCGCTCATCGATAATGTTTTCAATTCCTGATTAATAGGAATTGAAAACAGGTCTAAATCTTCTAAATTTGATTTTAAAACTTGCCCGGATCCACTGCCAAAATTACTTAAAAATTTAAAACTTTCACCAACATCCCATTTCAAGGTTTCTGGCCATAAGACTTGGCGCAATTTATAATATTGCAAAAGCTTTTTATGATCTTCTTCTAAAAATACATGATCACAATCGATACACGAGAGGTGTTCGTTTAGATAAAGAACCTTTTCGTTATCCAACAGCGCCTTCGTAATACCACCGGAGATTGCACGAGCCGTATAAAAATCTTCCGAGACACGACTTCTATTCTCCTCACTAATTCTCAACCTATCGACTACGACTTCAATCGGTTGTAAATGGTCAATAGGCCGGTCTTCATCCAAACGAATTATTTCTCCGGAAACCATAATCCGAACAAAACCTTGTATTTTAAGCTGCTGTCTAAAATCTTCTCTTTCTTTAAAGTCCTTCCTCAATGGTGCAAGTACTATCATCCGTTCTCCAAAAAAAGACTCTTCTAAATAATTTTGCGCCTCAACGACAGAGTAAGACCGACACTCCCCTGAACACCTTGGGCAAAGTAAAACGCCCTTCTGCAAAAAGATATCGGCTAATTGTCTAAATAATTGTAAATAATCGCCAACCTTCCCAGATGGCCGTTCTTCACATTCTAAGAAATTTATCACTGGCGGGAGTCCTTCAACCTTCGCATCTATATTCTGGGCCCTCTTACTTCGCTGCCGTAGATTCGTTGTCCTAAATTCTCCGTAGATCTTTTCGCTATGCCGCACAAGGACAGGCTCCAAAAATTCATAGAGGCCACTACCTGACGGTCCTAAAAGAGAGGTGATTTGTCCGACTTGGATTTCCAAACTAGAACCACTAATTACCCCATTATTTATTTCATTTATTCGGATACAATCCAAAATCACAACCTATTGAATTAACAGTCTATTTGATAGATTTTAAGTTAAAATATAGATCTTTAACCTAACTTTAAACGGAAAGTGACGATAAACAAAAAAGAAACAATGAAATCATTCAACACAGTCATATTGATAATATTTTCCTGCAACGAAGCATTCAGCCAACATGAAAGTGCTTTTTTTCACGATAAATTTGATTCTCTCCTGAGACAAAATGTTGGGGAAAATGGAAAAATCGACTATAAAAACATTACCAAAGACCCAACTCAATTAATCGAATATACAAAGAAATTGAATAAGTTTAGTCCCATTTCCCATCCAAAATTGTTTCCTACTCCATCACATAGGTTATCCTATTGGATAAATGCATACAATGCAACAATGATAGCGTTCATTGTCAAAAATTATCCAATAAAAAGTATACTTGAGATAGCTTCATTGGAAAATATTTTTAACAAAAATAAGTCTAAATTTGGCAGTGAAATATTAAGTTTAAACGACATTGAAAGATCTAAATTACTAAACAAATTCAAAGATCCGAGAATTCACTTTACATTAAACTGCGGAAGCAGCAGTTGCCCACCTTTAAAAAACTCATCCTATACTTATTTAAACGTGAAAGACGAGTTAATAGCGCGTGAGAAACGTTTTTTAACTGATTACAATCAATTTTACTTTAAAAACGACACACTATACGTAAATAAAATTTTCGATTGGTATTCAAAGGACTTCAAAAAATGGTATTCGCGAGATAAAGCTTTAGATACGAGACAGCATATTGCCGTCAATTATTTAAAGCATAATGATCCTTATCTACATTTGAGATCACTTCGTTTTAACAGAATCCCGGTAGAGTTTATAGAATACAACTGGGTATTAAACGATTCGATACTGAGATAAAAACTTTTCTCAGTAGAATTATTCGAAAAACAGGTCTAATCTAAAATTTAATTTTAAAAAATTTTAAGACGAGCTACTCTCAATTGATATTCGATTAGTCCGCAGATACTCCATCAAAGCTAAAGTCATCAACTTATCAAGAGAGATATTATTTTGTTGAGCAAACAGCGTGCACATTTCAAAAAGCGGCTTGTTTAATTTGATCCAGTGGGGTGTTTCACGTGCTACTGGATTTTTCTTCGTAAAATCCAAATCCCTTTTCTTCCATTTTACCACTATTTCCTTTAACGCCTTGATTTCGTCCTCTTCAAAATCATCAGCGCTAATGCCTGACCTACTTTTCTTTTCAACTCTATAATTGCTTGAGCTCATTTGTTCTGGTTTTTCAATCTTAATGATTTCCGGGGATCTAATCCTTGCCATAATATTTTTGTCCAACTTGAATCCCGATCCGACCACATCTTCATCTTCGACCAAAAGACCAACATTAAGTGCTGCTTCCCGCGCCGTCCTAAATTTTCTTTCAGTAGCTCCTTCGCCAGTATATTTCAAAACAATCTGCGAAGCAGATAATCCATTTGCATAATCTTGAATCCAGTGTAACCGACTACGAAGTTTCTTTATGTCATATTTAGGCATTTTATGCTTTCGGGAAATACGCAACTACTTATTTTCAAAATCCCAAGAAACATACAGAAAAAACGAATTTTATCAAAAAAAAACGGCCATTGGGGAATCAATGGCCGTTTCTCGATCACAAACACAGCACGGCATGGATAGATATGACTGTGCCGGCATTCGAATGTTTGAGATGGGTTGTCCCAAACAGGGGGTGTTATATAGTGTTATTCGCCAAAAATTTGACGGTCTTTAGCTTTTTGTGGAAAATAATTGAATTTTTTTGTAAACTGGTATCTCATAAATTTGATGTTTTCAATTGTTAAGTGTAAAAAAAGGGTGATTCAGCGGAACCAGTTTGCCGAATTAACCATTCTTTAACAATCAAACAAAGCTTGCTTTACGCGAAGCTTATTTACAATAGGATGACTAAATTATGGCCATCAAATCATTTTTTGAACAGGGCTTAGTCGAAGGCGAAACAGCCACGTCGGGTGCTAAATCTCCCGACACCCCATACACACCACCTTCTGGTCGGATGTATGTAAGAACCCAAGGCTTTGGACACTCAGAGCCTGAATTACGTTTCCTCCAAAGATGTGGCGTTAGGCACAAGGCTGCACAATTCCCATATCACGAAGGAATCGGATGGAAATCAGATGAATTAAAGCAAATTGTCGATTTACATGACAAATTTGGGTTTACATTGGACATGAGTGCTATTCCAATCTACGAGAAATTACCGAGTATCATATACTACGGGAAAAGTCCCGATAGAGATCGAGACATAGATATTGTTTGTGAAATGATTCGAACAGCTAGCCAGGCTGGTATAGAGTCCCTTCGATATAATACTTGTATTCTCCCGATAGATAGAACAGAAATGGAAGAAGGGCGCGGTGGTTATTTTCATACAGCTTTTAGATTAAATAAAATTTCCCAAGAGGATCAAGACACATTAACAGATGCAGGCCGCGTAACAGCAGATCAACATTGGGAACGTATCGAGTATTTGCTTGAACGCATTGTTCCGGTGGCAGAGGAATTCAAGGTACGCATAGGAAATTCACAAGAAGATCCTCCAACACCTCCGGGCTACCGTGGTGTTGATAAAGTATTAAACGATTTTGAAGGCATGAAACGCTTTATTGATACCCAACGTAGTCCTTATCATGGATGGAATTTCTGTGTTGGTTCCATTGCAGAGATGTGTGAAGACCCAGAAAATGACATTTATCCTTTCATCGAACATTTCGGGCAAAATAAAAGTATTTTCCTCGTTCATTATCGAAATCTACTTGGCAAACGGTACAGCTTTAGAGAAGCCCTCCCAGACGAAGGCTCCATGGATTTTTATCGGGTATTGAAAGCCTTAAAGGACTCCGGATATACGTATGGGATTGACCCTGATCATGTACCCAAAACCGATGATGACCCCAAAGGGTACTATCAATCGTACGCCTATTCTTTTGGATATATTAACGCCATGTTACAATCGGTATATGCCTGATAAAATTGAAACACATGACAATTATATGAACGTTGTTGACACAAGCGAATATCTATCTAAAGAGGTGATAGATTCGTATTACAAATTTGGCTACGTCATAATACCATCTTTGCTTAGCGTAGGCTATATCGATTCGCTCATGAGCACTAGCAAAATTCAAAATAGTGACGGGGATAAGTGGAACGGATCAAGTTTAGACATATCAAAACCTATTGAAGATCTTAGTCTACACCAGATTCTTGTACATCCCACCATATTGAATTTAGCAGAGGTTTACCTCGAACAACCTGTTCGGGTACACTTTGGTATGTTAGCAATCATTACGGCTAACGGAGGTAATGGACTACCATGGCATCAAGACAATATGTATACAAAGTTACTTGGGAAAGCCATGAACATTTTTATAGCCTTATGCGACATCACTCCAGAAATGGGGACTTTATGGATTGCTCCCAAAAGTCATATACACGGCGTACTTGACTACCGCATAAATACAACTACTGCGCCTGGACACCATGAAGCTACGGAGGCACCCAAGGATTCTTTTTGTGTGGGAGGCCTTAAAAAAGGAGACGCTGTGGTATTTGACAGACAGACCCTTCATCGTTCACTAACAAACTCGAGTCGGATTGATCGTTATGCGTATGCTGCCCAATATTCTTCAGCAAACGTTAGGAATGCTGAAAACGGCATGGTGATGCATGAGAAGATATTGGCAAGAGATCTTTTAGCCTCCTACGTTAAATCTGAATCGTATATCCAGCCAAATTAAGGTTTTAATTATTTTCGAACTTATCCAAATGTTCTCGACTTCCCACATAAAAAAACATGTGAGACATCCGAGAATCACATCTAAGTCAAAAACAAAACTGCTATATGATTACTTTGAATAAGAACTTCCAACATTTATCAAAATTATTTCCTTTATGTGATATGTTGGGACTTAATCTTACTCACCCTAGATTTTCTATAGATCACATTGACTTAGGAATCTTAGACGAAACAACATGCCGTGGTGATTTTGTAAAATTTTCGAACTGGGGAATGCGAGTTGTAACCTGTAAGGCCGGTCCAGTAATTTTTGATGATAACTTTTCTTACCTCTGGCCAAAGCAGCCCGAACATAGGCCCGGCAGACAAAATTCAGAGCCCCTTTACTTATCGCCTAATTTTAAAAATCCAACGCAAGTTGTGTTGGCCTTACTTGATAGATTCTTATGTGACGTAGAACAAAATTCTCATCTCGTCAAAATGATTAAATCGAAATCAGATATAGATGCAAAGGTTCATCCACAAAAGGTTGGAATTTTATTAGCAAGCAACCGATGCGACTGGTTTGGAGACTCACCAGGAATACTGCGTATGTTCGCTAGAGTTGGGTTGCGTATGATTACACTGAGCGTTTCTGGAAGAGATCCCGGATGGGACGGGCACGATGTTGTGGTAGGAAGTGGAGGCTTAAACAAATTGGGACTACGTCTGATTCAGGAAATGAATTCATGCGGCATCCTAATAGATTTAGCGCATACGAATGAAAATAGTGCACTTGATATAATCGAAAATTCCTGTGTACCAGTGGTGGATACGCATTCTAATCCGCGAGCATTAGAAGACAATACTCGCAATACTACCGATTCGGTTATGAAAAAATTAGCCGCACGGGGCGGGCTCTTAGGAATAACACCGGCAATTGAACGGCCACACGGAGAAAAACCATACAAGACTATTCCCCAGGATCAATTAGACAATGTTATGAAGAACATTAATTACGCGGTTAATATCATGGGTATTGATTCTGTAGGAATCGGCACACATTTTAACACCGCCTGCCTTCCATGGGTCATAGATAGAATTCTGGCTGAAGGATACAGCAAAAATGATGTTTACAAGATAACTGGCGGTAATTTTCTTCGTGTATTGAATAATGTGCTTCCACAATAAATTGGAGTTTATATGGAAACGATTAAATCAATAGATTACGATCCTGATAACGAAATTTTGTACTTTACCTGCGGTAACGTTACAGGGATTGTTCAAGGCGTAAATAATCTGTGTTTTAATGAAATTGAAAAATACTTCAATAATTTAATTATAGGATCTGTAGTTTGGCAGAAAGAAAGAACCCTACTCGATCTTCAAAAAATCAGCAAGAGAAATCATCTCACCCCTGAATCCCTTGGTTTAATAGACATCGCATTGTGGGATCTCCTTGGGAAAATTCAGAAGCTACCCGTTTACCAATTATTGGGAGGTTTTAGAGATAGAATCCCCGCATATTCCGAATCAAACAGTCATATTAATGACATTGTCGCAGAATTTGAAACGGCCCAAGAGGCGGGATTAATAGGCCATCAATTTGAATTTTCTACTACTGTGGATATTTCCGAAAAACTCTCAATGTTACCTAAAACTAAATCAGACCCGTTCCTATTATTGGCTACGGGTAAGCGTTCTTTAAACTTAACTGATTCTATTTTTATAGCCCGAGAGCTTGAGAGGTACGGATTTCATTGGTTTGAATGCCCCCTTTCTGCCAATGATCCAAACGCCTTGCTAAACCTCAACTCCTCCGTATCAATACCAATCGTTGAAGGTAACTTTGCAACATCTTCGGCCCCAATGGCCATGAAAGGTCTGGTAGATCGCGTCGTTGATCGACTGCGCTTTGAAATACCTACAATGGGAGGAATTACAGAGGCCATCAAATGGGCTCGCGGTTCAGAAGCGTTGGGTATGAATTGCGAAATTGCTTGGACAAATCCGGTCGGACCAAATCCGGCTGCCCATGTTTTAGGAGCTATCCGAAACGCTGAGCTTATTTCTTGGAGACCTAATAAATCTAATCTAAAACTTTCAGAAGGTAATCTCATGATACCCAAAATACCTGGGATAGGTTTTCAAATTGGTGAGACGTCCTTCTAATCATGAAAATAACCAAAGCAAGCTTCTATATACTCTCTGGAGTCCCT
>CEUA01463376.1_pt1 | contig 13932 bp, 6 predicted proteins | sample 361541 | NCBI WGS metagenome assembly CEUA01 (sample SAMEA2623079, study PRJEB7988) | marine metagenome | isolation source: saline water (ENVO:00002010), including
CAAGTAAGTAAATCAGAAGGTGCCGACGTTGGAGCGTTAGAAAATGTTTTAGGTAATCAAGCTTTAGTTGATTTAAAAAATTTAAGCGGATGTGATTGCGATTTAACAACTATAGGTTTATACACTGATGAGGTTAATAATAATATATTTATATTTTTAACAGATTATGATGAAACTAAGTTAGAAGGTTATAATTTACAATCATTAAATTATTCTCCTAATGCTAATAACTTTATATATGTTCATAATACCTCTAGTAGAATTACTACTAAACTTGTATCAGGATCATTTTTAAATTTTTCTATTACCCATCCTATATTATCTGTTAATTTATTAGAAGGTTTACTTTTTTGGACAGATGATAGAAATCAACCTCGTAGAATAAATATTCAAAACGCTACTACTCCAAATTATTATACTACTGAAGATCAAATTTCTGTTGCTACATATGCTCCATTTCAACCCATACAATTATATAGAAAAAGACAAGGGGCTTATTATGTACAAACCACCGATACTCAAGCAGGTGATTATAATCCTAATTTTGCTTGGAATGATAATATAGTATCTATATGGGCTAATGGAGGTGCTGGTATTACAGATGGAATAACTTCTACAGGTCTTGATAAAGTAAAAATAATTGCAGATTATAGAGAAGGTTTAGCTAAAGAATTTAGTCCAACAAATACCAAAGTTTTAGTTGGCGCAACTATTACAGCTTTAAATCCTTCAACAGGAGCTAAAATTGATGCGTTTCCTGCTGACACTGTATTACATGCATTTTCTACATCTACCAACGAAGCTTCTTTAATTTTAAAATCAAATTTGAGCGCAGGTACTCCACCAGCTCAAACTATTTTAGATATTCCAGATGGTAGTATTTTATGTTTTAATGGTAATTTAATACCTGGAACTGCAACACCTATAACAACAGCAACTAACCCTAGTTGGTGGGTTACTAGTATGGAGGATGCTAGCAATCCAATGAATCCTGGTTCAGCAACTGACTATAGCGCTGATACTCCAGGCCTTACTGAAAATCCTAATTATAACCCTAAATTCAATGGAGACCCTGATTTTTTAGAAGATAAATTTGTGAGGTTTAGTTATAGATTTAAATTTGAAGATGGTAATTATTCTATAATGGCACCATTTACACAACCAGCTTTTATACCTAAACAAGATGGATATTTTTTAAATGATGTTTCTCCAAATGGTATGACAACAGATGAACAGGCTGCATATAGAAGTACTGTTGTTGGGTTTATGGAAAATAAAGTAAATAATATTTATTTACAAATACCTTTACCTTTAGATAAAAATAACAACGGTATTCAAGCAAACCAATTGCATAGTGCGCTTAAAATAGATGAAATAGAAATATTATATAAAGAATCGGACTCATTAGCTATTCAAGTAGTAGATACAATTCCTCAAAAAACTTCTACTGGTTATGAAAGATTTGGAACTGCAACAACTATTGAATATAATTATCAAGGAAGTAAACCTTACAAAACATTGGCTGAGAGTGAGATTATTAGAGTATATGACAAAGCGCCAGTTAGAGCACATGGACAAGAAATTATTAGCAATAGATTAGTATATAGTAATTTTCAAAATAAACATACTCCACCTGAAACATTAGATTATAATGTTGCTGTATCCAATAAACTCACTCAGTTTAGTGTTACTTATGATAATCCAGAACTACCTAGACCTATTCAAAGAACTGTATCGCGAGAATATCCGATGCACACTGTAAAACAAAACAGAAATTACCAGGTCGGTGTTGTTTTATCAGATAGATATGGAAGAAGTTCTACAACTATATTATCATCAGTAAGTAAACAAGCTACAAACGCTGATGATTTAACTTTATTAGGTGATACAATATATTTTCCTTATAATGAAGTACAAAATCACACTACAAATACAGGTAATAATATTAATGATTGGCCAGGAGATTCTATAAAAGTTTTATTTAATTCACCTATAGATGAACTTATTCCAGCTGATCTTGTTAGTGGGTGGCCAAGTTTATATAATGGCGATATTACAAGCGCAGATTATAATCCGCTTGGTTGGTATTCTTATAAAATAGTAGTTAAGCAAACTGAGCAAGAATATTATAATGTTTATTTACCTGGTATAATGAATTTTTATCCGCCAATTGCTGATGATCCAGATACAGCAGGCACTGTTTCATATATAACTTTATTAAATGATAATATTAATAAAGTTCCTAGAGATTTAACTGAAGTAGGACCAGAACAAAAACAATTTAGAAGTTCTGTGCAATTATATGGTAGAGTAGGACCAGCTACAATTGTTCAACCTTTAAATAATTATCAATTTAACCCAGTAAACACAACTACTAAAATTGCGATTTCAGATACAGTTTCAACTATTTCTGATCAAAATGATTTATTTGATAATACAACTCCAACTAAATTTGGATCTGTATATCAAACTATTTCTAATCCATTAATGGGTAGGGTAAACATTTCAGATCTTGCAAATCCTATAGGATCTAAAGCTCCAGCCGCCGCAAGTGACCCTGTAAACACTTGGTTATCAGTTTATGAAACTTCACCAGTAGAATCTAGGATTGATATATATTGGGAAACATCATCTACAGGAACTATATCAGAATTAAACGAAGCTATTAAATCCGGTGAAACAGCAATAAAAGACTTTACTACTGGAACGCTTCCACCTGGAGGAGGTTCAGGTCCTGAAACATGGACATTTAATTTTGCAGAAGACATTACTCCAGGGTCTTCTATAACAGCTTCTTATTCTAGTGGAACATATAGCGCTGTTCCTTTCTTTCCTTACGCTTTAAATCCATTAAATGAGGATATGATTCCGGTTATTAATAGTGATATTAATGTAAATGGTGGTTTTTATGTAAAAAATTCTTTACAAGAAGATGTTACTAATAAATTTGTATTAACCAAAATACCTGGAAATGGAACTTCTACTCCAGATAAATATAATATAACAATTTCACCTGGTACGTATTTTTATTATGGTCCAGAAGGTGAAGGAGATGATTCAATAGCTAAAAATACTTTTACTTTTAGTTTTGTTGTAATAAACAATGATGCTGCTGGAAGAGAAACTACTATAACTAAACAAGAAAAATTATTAAATGTTGCCCCTACAATAAATTGTCCAAGTGACGCAATAATTGTTGAACCTGGGCAAACACCTGTGTATACATTTACAGGAGTAAATGGCACAACAGATAATTCTAAAAATACAGAAGATTTACGATGGGCTATAGTGTCTCAATCTCCTGTAGGAGATGGTATTCCAGAACTTACTATTTCTGCAGAAGATGGGAACGGTGTAGTAAGAGATCCTTGTGCAGATGGTAGTTGTCCTCCATTGAATCAACCAGTTTCTTTAGAAATTTCTTTAACTGATGCTGGAACACCAGAAACAACTATTGCATCAGGAGGAGGTACTGGCGGAACTGCCATTGTAACGTGTTCTCCTTCAGTAGATGGTAATACTGGTTATGAAACTGTTCCATTAAATGCAAGTTTTGGAAGTGTAAAAAATCAATGTATAAATCAGGCTTCCGAATCTTCTGGTTTTTATTGGGCTGGACCTACTACAAATCCAATATCTACAACTCCACTCCCGCCGGTTAATAGAAATCCTATAAATGCAAGTAGTTTAAATTTAGGAACTTCATTACCAAGTTATGGTTCACAAGCGGCTTCCAACTGTAGTGGTTGGAGTTGGAAGAATTCCAATAGAAATATGAACATTGCTATGAATGAAAGTAATTCTGGTTTGGGATCGGTAGTAGTAGAAGGAAGAACAGATTGTAAAACTACTGGGCCTATTGCTAGTCCAGAAGGTATAACTGTATTAGGAGATACTGGAGAACCCGGTGGAAGTGCATATATTATAGTAGATTTTGAATTAGGAAATTATGGACAGGCTCCTAATGATAGGCCTGGTGTTATTTGGCCTGCTTATTTACAATATAGAGAAAACTCTAGCTCTACTTGGCAAGATGCAAAAGATGTAGAAGGCAATGTTATAAAATTTGGAGGCTCACAAGCTAATACTTATTATAGAGCAGATTCTGATAGTGCTGTTACAATTGGTGGTGGTGATATATATAGTTCTGCAAGTCAACCAAGTACTTTTTATACCACTGGTGTTAAAGATCAACTAAGTTCTGCTGTAAATCAAGAAGGTAGTAGTGGTGATCCAGCTAAAACAGATAGTTTTGAATCTTGGATGGAATCAAGAGAATCTATATATGATCCTGAATTAATTTCTATTGGTAGAAAACTTTTTGTAATAGGAAGAAATCAAGCTTATAGAGAACCGGGAGGTAATGCCCCAACAGATGCAACCGATATGTATGGGGAATATAGATTAGTAACAAGATATCCTTATGGAAATAATATATCCCCTACAACTGCTTTATCTCAAAGTAACCCTAAAATACCTACATTAAGTATAAATAATTGTCCTATAGATGCTTATGCAAATTATGACAATGCTCAAATGTATCAAAGAGTTTATTTAAGTTTTGGAGATTTTTATAATCCTACTCAATTAGCTTCAAGTTATTATAATGGATCGGGTAGTGATTTAGTTCCACCTGCATCATTTGCATACAGAGTTAGTAGCGTAGCTTCAGATAGTAGAGCTGCTGCGTCGGGTACTTTTCCAGATCAAGTTGTATATGCAAGAGAATGGGCGTTTAAATATGTTTCTAAATTTTATATGGATCCTGAATTAACCACAGGTTGGTCTCCTGGTGCTACAAATAAATGGTTTGCCTATAGAGGTATAGCTAATGGAGATGGAACTTTAAATGTAGAATGGGGTAATGAATATGCTTCCACAAGAGCAGGTGCTCCAATTTATCCAGATTCTAATACTGGTGGAAATTATGTTTTTGGTAAAAACGATGGATTTAGAGATATGAAATGGACTGCACAGTTTGATCAAACTGGTAAAAAAGTTATAAGAACAGCCGAACCTTGTGTAGCTGAGTTAGACCCAGCAACTGGAGGAAATGTAAATCCTTGTCCTGCTCCTTCTAATTCTTATAAATTTGGAGTAATGAAAGTTATAAGACTTGGAGCTAATCAAGTACAATTTGTTCAAACACTAAGCGCTGGCCCTGCTTCAGGATCGCAATGTTATTTAGCAACTTTATTTTCACGATTAACTGATAATGCAGAGTTAAATAGAAATGCTTTAATTATTGGAGTTGCTGGACTTGTAGTTTATGGAAATTCAGTATGTGATAGAATAGGTGCTATGACATTTAGTGCTGGAGCTAGAGTAATTTATGAAACAGTTTCGATGGGATATCAATCTTATATGCAAATGACTATTACTGGTGCATCTAGCCCTATAGATGCTTTTCAAAATGGAGCTAGTGCGAGAAATTATTATATTAATGGAACAACTCCTTGTCCTTAAGGTAATATTTTAAATAAATATGCAATTATAAATTATGGCAGCAACTATTGAAGTGAAGTTTTTTAACAGTTTTATTTTACGTAAAACAGCAATTGATGGAACACAGCCAGCCGCAGTGGGATGGAATGGATCTAGAGGTGATGCTACACTTGGTGCTTTACCAGCAAATTTTCATAATTGGGCTGTAGAAGAGGCTCGCATTAGAGGTGGTTATAATAATACTTATGTGGGTCAGGGTGTTAAGGCATATTTAGTTGAAGATGAACCTAAAGCATCTACTAGAATTAATTCTATGATTTATTCTGGAATATTTAACGCAAGAACTGGTGTAAACGATACTAATGTATTTTCTGTTGGAGAAGATATTGTTAAAAGTGTAGATCCTGCAAACGGAAGTATACAAAAACTATATGCAGAAGATACAAATTTAATTATATTTCAAGAGAAAAAAGTTAGTAGAGCTTTAATAGATAAAGATGCTATTTATTCAGCAGAAGGAAACGCAACGGTAACATCTGGACCTAATGTTATAGGTCAAGTTCAAGCTTATGTAGGAAACTTTGGTATAAGTAAAAACCCTGAAAGCTTTGCTGTATATGGTAGAAGAAAATATTTTACAGATAAAGATAGAAACGCAGTAATGAGATTATCTCAAGATGGACTTACTGAAATATCTAATTATGGTATGATTGATTTCTTTAGAGATCAGTTTGGAAGCATGGGTAGTGGTAAACTTACTGGTGGTTGGGATATTTATAATAAACAATATGTTTTATCTATTCAACCCGAAGACACTACTATTTCATATAAAACTTTATCGTTTGATGAAAATATTCAAGGTTGGACTAGTTTATATACATATAAACCCGGTATGATGTTAAGTCTTAAAAATAAGTTTTATACTACTGGACCTTCAAGCGTTAGCGCTAATGATACAGCTAGTTTATATCAACATTATATTTCTACAAAACCAAGATGTCAGTTTTATGGGGTTGATAACGACGCTTCTATAGAGTTTATTTTTAATCCTGATGTAAGTGTTTCTAAGGTATTTAAAACAATTAATTATGAAGGAAGTAATGGTTGGGAAGTTAATAGTTTTGTTTCTGATTTAACAGGTAAAGGTTATGTTAATACGGACTTTCAAGGATATGGATCAACAAATACCCAAGATACTATTACTTCTATTAAAAGTTATAATGAAGGAGCTTATGATAGTAGAGGGAATACTTTTGCTAATTTTGCAACTACACCACCAACTGAAAATGCTACAGCATTAATACCTCCTCTTTATAGAGCGGGTTTTGATAGAAAAGAAAATAAATATATGACTAACTTAGTTAATAACAGTACAGCAGCTCCAGGAGAAATTATATGGGGTAATAAAATGACTGGTATTAAAGGTTATTTTGCAACAGTTAAAATCTCTACTGATACATTAACCGATCCAGGAGGTATGAAAGAATTATTTGCTGCCTCTTCAGATTATGTCGAATCATCATATTAATAATAACATGTCAGAATTAAGCGAAGATACAAAATTTAACATAAGTATAAAAACACTTATAGCTATTGGGGTTGCAATATTTACATTAGTAGGAATGTGGTTTGCATTACAAGAAGATATAGAGGAAGCAAAAAAACTTCCTGAACCTCCTATATCAAGAACTGAGTATGATCTTAAAGATGAATTGATACGAGAATCAATTATGAACACCGAAGATAAAGTAAATGAAAATGGTGATAAATTAGATAAAATCGAAGAAAGATTATATGATTTAAATACTAATACTAAAAAGAAAAGATAATGAAATATTTATTTACTCTACTATTAATTTTATTTTTAACGTCATTCACAATACAAAATCCTCCCATTCAAATATTACAAATTAATGCCGGATGGAATCAACACAATGACGTTACATTAGCTATTCCTAAAGATTATAAAGGATACAGAATAAAAGTAGATTATGCTCTGCTTGAAAACCAAGGTCCAGGATTTAAAAAAAGTTTTGCGGGAAAACCCTTACCAATAGTTGTATTAAGAGTAGGTGGAAAAATGAAATATCAATGGAGAGCTGATTTATCTTTTAAATTAAAATTAACAAAAGAAGAGGTTATAAAAACTATAGACAAAGTATTAAAATTAAATTAAAATTATAAAAATAAATTGAATTTAATTAAATATATTAAAAGAACACTACGCACTGTTAAGTTTGAAAATAAAATATCTAAAGTTATAAAAAATGTTTTAGCAAATAAATCTAACGATTTTATAACACATAATAATGGTAAACTAGTTAGACAAAAAGCTAAATGGGGAGAAATTAAACATAATTTTGTACCAGGTATTTATTTAAGACAAATGATATTAAACCCAACCGCAATAATTATAAGTGCTTTTCATAAAAGAGATCATGTATGGTTTTTATTAGAAGGTGATATAACTATTGTAAATAAAAATGGGGAAGAAAATTTTAAAGCACCATATGTAGGATTTTCTAAAGCTGGAACACAAAGAGTAATAAGAGCTAATGAATACTCTATTTTTCAAAATGTATTTCAAAACCCTTCTAATAATCAAGATTTAGATTTTGTTGAAAACTATAATTATGCTTTAACAAAAGAAGAATATAAAGAATATATAAAAACAAATAAATTATGTCAGGATTAATAGCTGCCGGTATCGGCGCAGCAATATCTATAGGCGGATCAATCTTTGGGGCTAGCAAAGCTAAAAGAGAAAGAAGAAAAGCCGAGCGAAAAGGCAAAAGACTAAACGCAAAAATAGAACATTTAGAAAAAAATAGAACAAAAATTGTTAATCCTTTTGAGGGTATAACAGATCTTTCTGGTATGGCTAGTGATTTAAGTGCTATGGCTTCTGCGCCTAAAATGAATCTCGCTGTTGCTACTCAAGCAGCTGAAATGCAAGCTGAAGAATCTGATATGGCTTTAGCTAATACATTAGATACGTTGGCAGCGAGTGGTGCTTCTGCGGGTGGCGCAACTGCTTTAGCTCAAATGGCTTTAAAGAGTAAACAAGGAATAAGTGCTAGTATTGAACAGCAAGAGGCTAGAAATCAAGAAACTATGGAAAAATCTAGAATCGAAGGAGAGCTTAGGATTCAAGATATTAAAATGAGTGAAGCAAGAAGAATGCAAGATGTACAAATGAGTCAAGCGGAAAAGGTACAAACAGCGGAAGCAAAAGGAAAAGAATTTGTTTACAGAGAAAAAGACTCAAGGGATATGCAAAAATTAAATAGATTATCAGCTCAATTATCAGGTGCTGATCAACAAGCAGCTGCAGCAAGAGCTTCTGGTACGGCTGCTATAAGTGCCGGTATAGGCGCTGTTGGTGGTATTGCAGGATCTGTTGCATCTGCAGGATAATAACATTATATAAATAATAAATATGGGAGCATACGAAAATCCAACACAGGCTATCGATCGAGAATCAGGAATGATAATTGCTAATGCTATTAGTAGAATAGGACAACAAACTGCACAATACATTCAAGCAAATAGCGATGCTAGAAATAAAGAAGCTGAAGAGGCTAAAAAAGAAGAAAATATAAGGCTAGCAACTTTAGAAAAAAATAGAGATACAATACACGCCAATATACAAAAAGCGGGTGGTAGATCTCAAAGTTGGTTTGATTTAGCTGATAATGCTATTAATGAAAAATATAGATTAGAAGGTTTATTATCTGATGCTCCTGATAAGGATCAAGAAAATGAAGATGGTACTATTACTTATGGTAGACAAAGTCTACATAATCAAATTAATAAAGAAAAAGCAAAAATTAGAACTTTAACAAATGGTTTAACTGATATAAAAACTTGGTCTGCTGATCAAGGGCAGAAACTTTTAAACTCTAAAACAAATGAGCCCGGAGGTATTTATACGGGAAGTTGTAGCGAAGGTAGTTCTAAATTTAACCAAAGTATATGTCAAGATTATGAGCGTAAAATGGCTTTAATGGGTATGTTAACTAAAGATGGTAAAGTAGTTAAAGATGTTACATATGAAATAAGAGAGATAGAAGGTATCCCAAGTATATGGGCTAATGTCAGTGGTATGGATGCATTTAATGTATCAGATGTATTAGCTCAAGATTTTGCAGAAGCAGAGAATATATTTAAAGGAGATGATAATAACGGAACTAATGCTATTTTTGATGAAACTGGATTACGAAATAAAAATGATAAGTGGGTAGATAGTATGTTAGGCGAAGTAGAGTATGTTCCTAGTATTGATGCTAATGGAAAAAAGCTTGGGATGAAATGGATAAGAAAAGTAAAAACAGATGCTGTAATAGGAAGATTAATACCTGAGTATGAAGCACACTTTTTAAGCATGGTTAACAGCGTAGAAAACAAACAGGATTATAATGATTTAATGGCTACATATTTAGCATATTCTAAAGAAGGTGGAGATCTTGCAACTGTAGCAGATGGAGTTTATAAACTAACTGATGAAGCTAAAGCTAAATTTGTTCAACAAATGGTTGGAGTAGCATTAGAAGATAAAATACCTGGATATGAAGTAATATCTGCTCAAGAAAATGGAGATGATACAGTTACTTATATAAACCAAGAAGGACAAGAGGTTACTACAGGAGATTATAAAACAGAATATTCTTATGTTGGTAAACAAACTGGTGCTGGTTTTGAAAACAAAATAATAAAAGAAGGAGTAATAGATCCTACAGCAAAAACAACAACAACTCAACCTCCAAAAACAAAGGAATATGATAAACAAGCTACAAATCTTGCAAATGCTGGAAACGCTTTTAATATACCAAAAAATGAAAATTCAGGTGTATTAATGGTTGATAATAAAATATCTATTCCTACACCTGAAAACAATAAATCTTTTGTTAAAGAGTTAAGTAAATTAGGGTTTAAAGTAACAGAAGCCGCTACTGGTAAAGGTAAAAATCAAAAAGTCGTAGGATATGATATTAAGAAAAAAGGCGCACCAAATACAAGGGTTTTTGAAGTAGATTTTGATAATCCTCCAACAGCTAGAGAATTTTATAGAGAACTTTTAACTGCTCAAGGAGTTCCAACTAGTCAAATAGAAAATAAATTAAATGATATATTAAATCATCTTACAACAAATATTGTGCCAAGCGAAGAACAGTTTGAAAAACAAAAGCTTAACGCTTGGGGTGATCAAAAAACTCCACTTCCAAAAAAAACTAACTAATGTTTGAATTAAACGGTGAATATTATTCTTTAGAAGAAATAGAACAAGCCGCAGCTGACTCGAATGTTTCTGTAGAAGATTATATAGCTGAATTTAGTATAAATAAAGTAGAGGACGTGTCTTTAGATAAACCTGAGATTGAACAATTAAGTAGTTACGTAGATGAACTTGTGGGTGTTTCAAAGCAAGCTAAAGAAAATGAAGAAACTTCTCCTTTAGATACTTTTGTAAAAGGGGGTTTATATGCTACTGACGCTTTTTTCAACATGGCGCCACAACTAGAACAAGCTTATTATGGGGTTAAAGCTGCTAGTATAGACTGGTTAAAAAATGTTGCGGGAGGAGATGCTACTGATTGGTTAATAGGTGATGCTCCAGAGTCTGCAATAGCTTATATAGACCCAGATACAGAAAAAGAAATTATTTTTGATAATGATCCAGAAAAATGGAAAGAATTAAGTAAAAAACAACGAGCCGGAGAAGAAATAGTTACTAAATATAGTGGTACAGACATAGAAGTTGGAGAACTTGCTGATAAAGCAATAATAAAAGAACTTGAAAAGTTTATAGATAAAGAAAAAGATATCTTAGAAACAGGAAAAGGATTTGTACCTGGTGTTAGAGGAATGCTAGGACAAGAAGGATATGAAGATGCTGGAGTTGCTGATGTGATTGGTGGTACAGCTAATTTCGTTAGTGGAGTGTTATCTTCTTTAGGTCCAGCAGTACTAACTCGTGGTGCTAGTTTGTTTCCCCAAATAGGCGGTCCAATGTTTGCAGATTTTAATATAGAGAAAGCAAAAAATTTATACGGGGATAACGAAGATGCTTTACAACGGTTGACTCAGAATAATGAAACTGACTTTACAACGCCGGCTGTTTTAACTGTTGGAGCTGTAGCTATGGAACGTTTTGGATTAAGAGGTATTACAAAATATATAACTAAAGCTCCGTTTAAAAGCAGAAGTGCAGTAGGACTTTTAATGACTCAAAACACAGAAGGAATAACAGAATGGGGGCAATTTGGAACAGAAATAATGAATATTGAGTTAGCTAGAGGTAAAAGTAAAACTGAAGCGGCTAAAATAGCTTGGGAGACTATGCAAACTGATCAGGGATTGGAAGCTTATTTAGGTGGATTTATTGGTGCTGGTATAGTAGGGATTGGTGGAAGAAAAATTAATAGAGCTCTTAGAAATGATAAAGAAGGACAATTAGTTGTTCTTAATTCTTTAAGAGAGTTAAGTAATTTAAAAACTCAACAATCAAACGCTTCTAGTAAAGTTGTAAAAAATGCTTTAAATTTTGAAATAAATAGAGTTGAAGAACAATTAAAAAATTATTTAAAAAATAATCAAAATATAGCTAAACAATTAACACCTGTTCAAAAAAACGAACTTGAAATTCTTATTGATGAAAAAGATTTATTAAGAAAACAAGGTAATGAAATATTAGATAAAAGAAATAAAAATATTATATCTAAAAAAGAAGCAGGATATGCATTAAGAGGAATAAATAATCAAATGAAATCAATAGATAAATCTATTGAAAATATTAGAAAATCTATTGTAGATTCTAAGTTAGAAAAAGATATTGAATTTGCTCAAGAAGGCGCTAAAAACTTAGGTATTGAAGTACAGGTTTTAGATACTAGTACTAAGCCTGAAGATCAACAAATTATTGATGAAGTTTTTGTAGATGAAAAAGGTCAAAAAGAAAGTGGAGTAGAAGGGGCTTATGATCCTAAAACAAATAAAATATATATTGACAAAGTAGAGGCTGCTAAAAAACAGAAAGTAACAGTTGGAAGTCACGAATTGTTACATGGTATATTAGCTAACGCTGTGAAAATAGACAATAAAATTTTAGATCAGTTTAAAGCTCAGATGGATGAAGATCAAATTAAGTTAATCAATAAAAAACTTACAGATAATTACGATGCTGATTATATAAAAAACAATCCAGATGAATTTATAACACAATTTTCTGATGCAATTGCACTAGGAGAAATAACGTACAATGAAGGTTTATTTACTAAACTTATGGATGTTATAACACCTATTCTTAGAGCAGTTGGTTTTAGGAATATTAAATTTAATACAGGTAAAGATGTTTATAATTTTATGCGAGAATATAGTAAAAGCATGAAAGAAGGTAAACTAAGTAAAGATATTTTATCTGCTACACAAACGAGACAAACTGAAGGAGCTAAAAAGTTTTCTAAAGCTGAAACTATTGATGCATTAGTTGGACCTAAAATAGATGGTAAGTATACTATAAGTAAAACGGAATGGAATAATAAATCAGATCAAGTAATTGGAGATTTATATGAAGGTTTACAAGGCCTTATTAAAAGTAAAATACCTAGGGAAAAACCACCTGGATTTTCACAAGAAGATTTTATAAGTGGCACTATAGCAGAACTTATTCCTCATATTAGAAATTTTAATCCTGAACAAAATAATAGTTTATCTGGTTGGATTAATTCTCAATTACAAAATAAAATTGGTAATGTATTTAAAAAAGGTGAAGCTGCAACTAAAGATGTGTTTGAAGCTGATGTAACTGAAGCTAAAAGTGTTGCTGTTGAAGATACACCTACACCCATACAAGAAAAATCTATTAGATCAAAACTAAGAAGAGATCTTAAAATAGATAAAGACTTAATAGATAAAGTTAAACAAGCGGTTAGGAAAACTTTTGGTACTAAATTACCTGAAATAGAATCTAAAGAATTTAAACAAGCTTTACAAAAAGCTTATAGAACAGAACTTAAAACTCCTTTAGCAGAATTATTAGGTACTAGAGAAAATTATAAAAAATTCTTAGAAGATAATTTTGAATCTATTTATAAAGCTTTACCTCAAGATATTTTAAATAAAAGATTTAGACAATTTTCAGAAGATACAGGGCAAAGAGAAAAAACTCCAGAAGGTAAAAAAATATTTAAGAAAAGATCTATTGATAAACAAGAGTTTGTAGATTATTTCTTAGGCCCAGACGTAGGTACATCTACTAAAGGCACACGTAAAGATGCTTTAGCTGAAACATTAGGAGAAATTATGGCTTTAGATGCTACTATGGAGGTTATAAAAGAACCTGAAGTAAAAACTAAACGTGAAGCTGTTGCTAAATTAAAAGATCAAAAAGTAACTAAAACAGATGAAGCTAAAATAGGTAAACAAATAGATAGAGACCCAGTTTTAAAATTTAGCAAAGGAGTAGCTAAAATTTTTAAAAATAAACCT
>CEUA01034029.1_pt1 | contig 13915 bp, 14 predicted proteins | sample 361541 | NCBI WGS metagenome assembly CEUA01 (sample SAMEA2623079, study PRJEB7988) | marine metagenome | isolation source: saline water (ENVO:00002010), including
ATATGCTTTAATATTTACTTTATTCTTCATTTGTTACTATTTGCAAGCAAATACTATATCCAAATCAAGAAAAACAGCTATTACAACAGCAATAGAAAGAGTTGGACCATCTGTTGCAAGTATAAACGTAATTCAAGACTTAGTAACTCCTTTTAGAGCAGACCCATGGTTTAATTATTTTTTTCCAGAAATGTTTTATCAGAAACGTAAAGCAAGAAGTTCTGGATCTGGAGTTGTAATTAGTCCTGATGGATATGTTATTACAAATTCTCATGTAGTTGAAAAAGCTAGTGAAGTATTTGTATCCTTAAAAGGTGGAAAAGAATATCCAGCTGAAATTATTGGGATTGATCATATATCTGATGTAGCTCTATTAAAATTAGATGGTAAAGATTTCTCTTACGCAAGTTTATCGAACTCTGATGAGCTAATTATAGGTGAGTGGGTTATTGCTCTTGGTAATCCATTGGGTCTATTTGAGATTAATAATCAACCAACCGCTACTGTAGGTATTATTAGCGCGGTTGATATGAATTTTGGTGAAATGCAGGGTGGACAAGTATATAAGAATATGATTCAGACTGATGCAGCGATCAATATGGGTAATAGTGGTGGTCCACTTGTTAATAGTCAGGGAAATGTCATTGGAATTAATACTTTTATCTACACTGGATCTTCTTATTCCGAAGGATCAATTGGTATTGGTTTTGCTATTCCAATTAATAGAGCAAAGAGAATTGTTGAAGAATTGAAAAATACTGGTAGAGTCGATAGAAGTTATAAGACAGGTCTAACGGTTCAACCACTTACTCCAAGAATTGCATTATATATGGAATTAGATGTATCTGAAGGATTAATTGTAGTTGAAATTGAGAAAAAAAGTTCTGCCGATAGATCAGGTATCAAGAATGGAGATATTATAACTCGCGTTAATGGTATTATGGTTAATACAACAAATGAATTTCGATCAATTATTGAAGAAAGTGATTTAAGACAAGGAGATAAAATCAATTTAAAACTTTATAGAAATGGCCGATATATTAATAAAAAATTAATCTTGGGTAAGGCAGGGAGATAAGAAATCAATGTTAGCTCCTGAAGGTAAAAAAATACTGATATTGCTTTCTCTATCAACTTTTATTTTTGGTATAATTGGTAACTATTATAATTATCAAATATTAATTATATTTTATTTTATATCGGGAATATTGCTAATTTTTTCATGTAATTTTTTTCGAGATCCTATTAGAAATTGTATTTCCGATGAATTATTAATTATATCACCGGCAGATGGAAAAATAATTCGTATTGATAAAATCAATGATGATAAGGTAGGCGAAAATGCATCTAGAATTTCTATTTTTTTGAATGTTTTTAATGTCCATGTAAACCGGGTTCCTTTTAATGCCAAAGTAAAAGAGGTTGTACATAAATCTGGAAACTTTATTGCGGCATATAATCATAAAGCTAGCGATGAGAATGAAAGGACAAATACTTTATTTAATGCTAGAAATTTTAATTATCGTGTCATACAAATAGCTGGGCTTATAGCAAGAAGAATACATTGCTATGCTAGAGTTAATAAGTTGATGAAAAAAGGGGACCGTTTAGGTTTTATTATGTTTGGTTCCAGAACTGATATTATATTCCCGAGTTCTATTGAAATAAAAGCTAAAATTGGACAAAAAGTTAAAGGTGGAGAAACTATTATCGGAAAAATATCATGAAAAGAAAACCTAAAGAATTTATACCAAGTATATTTACTGTCATGAATATGTTTATAGGATTCATGGCGATGGGATTCATTATGAGAGGAGATCCAATTCGGGCTAGTTGGCTGATTCTTTTCGCATGTTTTTTTGATGTTTTTGATGGAAAGTTAGCTCGGTTATTGGGTATCCCTACCCGTTTTGGAGCAGAGTTCGATTCTTTTGCGGATACTATTTCATTTTGTGCAGTTCCTTCAATGATGATTTACTTAGTGTATGTAGAAGGACTTCCTCCCATTTTAGGTGGACTATTTAGTTTTATACCTATTCTATTTGGTACAATTAGGCTTGCAAAATATAATTTAAATCAAGATCAGAATCCCAAATCCTATTTTATTGGACTACCAACACCGATGAATGCTGTTATGATTATTACTTTTCTTTTATTTAATCAACAAATCTGGGGAAATTATGGAGATCCAAGAATTGCTCTTGTTATGACAGCATTCTTAGGTTTTCTTATGATAAGTAAAATACGTTTTTCAAAATTTCCATTGATTTCTTTTAAAAAAGGAAAATCAAATACATTGAGTCTTATAGGCGTTGGTTTAATTATATTATCAGCGTTCTTTTTTCAGGGTCTAATTTTATTTCCTCTATTTACACTATATATACTTTGGAGTATTATTCAATGGACATTAGACAACGATAGGTTTAGTCAAAAATCTAATATTGAAGCTAAATTATAAATTAGGAACAGAAGAATGAATAAAACCAAATCGTTTGGGTTAGTATTTTTAGTTTTATTTTTTGGTTCCATGGTGGGATCTCTTTTAGGAGAAATAATTGGTTTTTTACTACCTCCTGGAGTGGTAAAAGATTTTTTTCTGACAAGTGTTTATTTTGATCTGGCAGGTATTTTTGGTAATGCTAGAGGCGTTATTAGCATTGATTTATTAATGTTTGTTTTAAAATTTGGATTAGAAATTACAATTAATTTTACTAGTATAATTGGTTTAGCTACTGCATTTTATTTACTTCGTTTTTACAGGTAATGCAGATAGGATTATATTAAATTATATTCAATTAATTGAAATGATAAGGAATTAGTCATGTTAGAATCATCAGTTACTTTATTTTATGCGGGAGTTCCCGGAGGATGGGAATGGGTTATTATTGCTCTTGTTGTTCTTCTGTTGTTCGGCGCAAAACGTATACCAGAGCTTGCACGCGGACTTGGTCAAGGTATAAAAGAATTCAAAGGAGCAGTTGATGATGCCAAGCAAGAATTAGATGATGCAGCAGAAACTATAACTTCTGATTCTGATAAATCAGAAGAATAATATTTTACTTTATTAGAAATATTATATATTTAATTTTTAAATAATAAATCAAGTTTTTGCACTCTTTATTATGCTTTATGTGGAACTTTGTGTTCAATTTTTCGTAATAAAACTATTTCAATTGATCTAAGCTAGGATTGAAGGAGTAGTCTTTTTATGATTCAATTTTTACATCCTTGGATATTAATAGCTTTATTTCTTATCCCTTTTCTATTTTTCTTTTTTAAAAAAAGAAGTTCTTTTTTTGAGGGTACTATGCGTATTTCATCTTCTACATTATTTGAGGGAAGCTTCCATAGGAAAGGTGAGCTGAGGTACAAGATAATTTTATATCTAAAGATATTAACATTGGTGTTAATTATTCTTTCTATTGCAAGACCAAGGAAAATCGATCAATTACAAATGATGAATGTAGATGTAGTTGATATTATTTTAGTTATTGATATAAGTAGTAGTATGTTAGCAGAGGACTTTAAGCCAAATAGATTAGAAGCAGTAAAAGAAGCAGCTCTTAATTTTATTGCTAACAGGCAGGAGGATCGTATAGGCTTATTAGTGTTTGCAGGTGAAACTTTTATCCAATGTCCATTAACAACTGACAAACAAGTTTTAAGTTCTTTATTAAAGGATATACGTATTGCTGAAAAAGAATATGATGGTACTGCTATTGGTATGGCGATTGCAAATGCAACTAATCGTTTACGCGATAGTAAAGCTAAAAGTAAGGTTATGATTTTACTTTCAGATGGTAGTAATAATGCAGGAGAGCTTGATCCTATAACTGCTGCAGACCTTGCAAATCAATTTGATATAAAAATATATACTATCGGCGCAGCAACAGATCAATCAATAACATACATTCCAGGTGTTGGGAGAATGGTCAATGAGATTGATGAAAAAACATTAAAAGAAATATCAAAAGAAACTGGTGGAAGATATTTTAGAGCAAAAGATCAAGACATGTTGACAGAAATATATGCACAAATAGATAGCATGGAGCGAACGGAAATTGAAGTTAAAAGTTATACAAAGTATAAAGAATTATTTGGATGGTTTCTTATACCCGCATTAATAATTGGAATGGGAACAGAGACATTAAGTCGAACAGTATTCAAAAAACTGACATGATTTCTTTTCGATTTCCATACATATTATTATTCTATTTAGTATTTTTATTATTCTTACTTATTTGGATCAATATTGAAAAAAATCATAAGAAAAAAGTTTGGGATACGATAAACCCTTCACTAAAAAATAAATTATTTTCAAGATTAGACATCAATCTTTTGCGGTGGAAAAATCGATTAACAATTATTGGATTAATTTTTCTTATTTTTTCTGCTGCAGGTCCTCAAATTGGGACTAGAGTTTCTCCAGTAGATAGAAAAGGTGTAGACTTAGTATTTGCAGTTGATGTTTCTGAAAGCATGAATGCCCAAGATATAAAACCAAGTAGATTAGAAAAGGCAAAATTTGAAATATCTCAAATAATTAATCAGTTAAAAGGAGACCGAATTGGTATAATTGTTTTTGCAGGATCCAGTCATCTCTACTTGCCATTAACCTCTGATTACGAGGCTACGCAGCTATTTCTTGATGCAATTGATACAAAAATGATCCCAAATCAAGGAACAGATCTCAGTACTGCTTTAAGAACTGCTATGAGTGTTTTTAATAAGGATGATGATAAATACAAAGTTATGGTTCTTGTAACGGATGGTGAGGATCACGAAGGAGCGGCTGTAGAACTCGCTAGTACAGCCTTAAAGAGTGGTGTTATTACTCACTCTGTAGGTGTAGGCACAGAAAAGGGGTCTCTTATACCGATCAACAATGATTCCAATAATAATCGCTATAAAAGGGACAAAAAAGGCATTTTGATCACATCAAAGTTAAATGAAAATATGTTAATTGAATTAGCAAATGCAGGAGGCGGTATATATAGCCGGTTTAATAACCGCGATTCAAAATATAAAGAAATCATGTCTGCTGTTGATAATATGGAGAAACGATCAATAGCAACGCATATTTATTCAGAATATGAGGATCGATATCAATCATTTGCTACAATTTCTTTTTTACTTTTAACTGCTGGATTAATAATGCCAACAAAAAAAAGAAAAATATGATAATATCACGATTAAATATTATTATTTTTATTTTTTATTCTTATTCATTTGCTATTTGTGAAGATAAAGGAATAAAATTGTACAATAATAATCAATTTGATAAAGCTAAAGAATATTATGAGAAAATTTTATTAGAACGAAAAGAGGATGCTATTGCAAGTTTTGGATTAGGAGCAACTGCTTTCCAACAGAATGATTTTTCATTAGCGATGAAGGGGTTTGAATCATCTTTAAATACTGATAATAAGGAGCTTAAATCAAGTGCATATTATAACATGGCAAATGTACTTGCAGAAAATGAAAGATTAGAAGAAAGCTTAGCTTTTTATAGACAATCGCTTGTATTAAACCCAAATGATTTAGATTCTAAGATAAACTATGAACTAGTCAAGTTCAGACTTCAACAAGAGCAAAATAATGAAAGCCAAGAATCAAATGAAGAAAAGGACGACAATAAAGATCAATCAAATAATCAGAATCAAAACAAAGATTCAAATCAAAATAATGAGGATCAAGATAATAGTCAGAGTGATCAAAGCGATTCTTCAAATAATAGTGATGATAAAAAAGAAAATAATGATAAAAATAATAAAAATGACAAGAAAGATAAAGAAACAAGGGATGAAAATTTATCTAACGATGGAAAACAGAATGAGGCAATACCGCAAGATAAACAAAATGCATCAGCAATACTTGATGCGTTAAAAAACAATGAAAAGATTAACAAAAAGATTCAGATTTCTAAATCAAAGAGCAGAAAGTTAGAAAAAGATTGGTAAATAATATGAAATATTATTTTAGACCTTTTTTGATTTATATATTTCTAGTTAATCATATACTTGGAGGATCAGTACAAGCTACAGTAGATGCAAATAGTATTACTATAAATGAAACTTTTACATTTAGAATTGAAGCGCAGGATACAGATAAAATACCTTCAGTAAATATTTCATCATTATTGGATGATTTTACTATTGTGAGTGGACCAGCTCAACAGACAAATTATTCTTGGACTAATGGAAAATCCACATCAACAAAAAGTTTGTCATGGACACTAGCGCCTAATCGTGCAGGTAGGTTGGTTATTCCCCAATTAATTATAACTGCTGGAGGAAATAAATATAAAACGAAGCAAATTCGAATAAATGTTAAAAAATCTGGTACCGTTGCAAGCTCAAAAGAATTATTTATATTAACGGAAATTGATAAAGATGAACTCTTTATAGGGGAGCAAGTAACCGTAACGTATAAGTTATATACACGAGTACAGCTTGGTCTGGAAAATATTGACTATCCTAAAAGTGTTGGCTTTTGGCAGGAGGATTTATCTATTCCTCAGCCGCCACGTTTTAATAGAACTTCTATCAAAGGGGTAGAGTATCAAGTCGCGACTTTATATAAAGTCGCTTTATTTCCTACTAAGACAGGAATCCTTGAAGTTTCACCAATGGGTGTTACAGCGCAAGTTAGAACAAAACAGAAAAACAATAGAAGATCAATCTGGGATGACCCTTTTTTCAGTAGTTTTAATAATCGTACAATTAAAAAATTAATTAGAACTGATGCTGTCAAAGTAACAGTAAAACCATATCCAGAAGGGCAACCAGCTGATTTTACTGGTGCAGTTGGAGATTTTAATATTCGTACGTGGATAGACACAAACATAGTACGTATTAATGAAGCTGTTACACTTAATATTGAATTACGCGGTACTGGTAATATCAATATGTTCAGTTTGCCTGAGATTAACTTTCCAGGAGACATGGATGTTTTTCCACCCAACACTACTTTTGAGAAAGAAAAATTATGGGATCAATATAGCGGTACAATGACTTGGGAATATATATTAATCCCAAGAGCGTCTGGTAGATATCAGCTCCCAAGGATTCAATTATCTTTTCTAAATCCAAAGAATGGATCTTGGAATAAAGTTGGAACAAAGTCTATATCCTTAAATGCGCTTCAGGGTGAGAATAATTTTATTAGTAGTACCAAAGGTTTTACAAAAGAAGAAATTTCATTATTAGGAAGTGACATTCGTTATAATAAAACAAGCATATCTAATTGGATTCTGCGAAACGAACCAACTATATCAATTAGGTCATTATCTTCACATATTATAGCAGCAGTTTTATTTTTGCTCCCAATACCCTTTGCGAGGTTTAAAGGAAATAGATTGAATAATGCACTTAAACGTCAATCAAATAAGGCCTTAAAGAAAGCCTTAAAAAAACTGAAAAAGTCAGAAGATAATCCTTTTACGCAGGTTTCTAGAATAATATATATATACCTTAGGGATCGTTTTTTTCTTTCAAGTGAACATCTAGATCCGTTATCAGTTCAACAAGCTTTAAAAGGAATTGTTGAAACTGATCATTTAGAAGAATTAATAAATATATTAAAATTATGTGATGCAGGTAAGTTTGGACCTGATGCCTCGGATGTTCAGGGTAGACTTTTAGATGATGCTAAAAATATTTTATATAGACTGGATTCAAATAGATGAGACGTTTATTAATATTTTTTTGCTATTTTTATGTTCTTTTATATGCAGAAACAACTATTACAGTAGATAGTTTATTTTCAATGGGTAATCGATATTTTAACATAGAGAAATATGATTATGCATTGGACGCATATTTATCAATATTAGATCAAGTAGAGCACCCAGATCTATATTATAATATTGGTAATACATATTTTCGTTTAGGTAATGTGGGGCAAGCAATTTGGGCATATGAAAAAGGAATCCAGCTATCTCCTTTACACAAAGATTTACAATATAATTTGGAGTTCCTTAATACACGTGTAAAAGATAAGATAGAGGTGCCTAAAAATATGTTATTTATCGAGATATATAGGACAATTAAAAGGAATATAAAGCTAAAGGATCTATTACTTTGGGGAGGATTAATGCTTCTTTTAGCAGCATTTGCAACATTATTTAAGCAATTTGGAGTTTTAGATGTTCTTTTTGCATTTCGAATACAAGTTACTCTGTTAATTTTTAGTGTGTTATTACATATTATAGCTCTGGATAAATTTTGGGAAATTTCTGATAAGAATGAAGGTGTAATTATTTCTCCAATTGTAAATGTTCGTTCTGCACCAATAGATAGAGATGAAAAGATAATTTTTCGCATTCACGAAGGTTTAAAAGTTGATATTGTTCAATCGCAACCTGGCTGGTTTGAAATAATACTACTTGATGGTAAAAAGGGATGGATTTCGCATGAATCCTTATTGAGGTTATAATGCTTAGTAAGAAATACTTTTTTTTTGTTAGTATTTTTTCTTTCATTATGGCGCAGAATCCTAATGAAATAAATCAGAAAAAATTAAAAGATATATTGCCTCGTTGGCCAGTTATTGTGAATAATGCTCTAGATGATTCAACATCGTTTGATAAGGTGCTAAAAAAAGATTCAACTCAACTAATTTCTGAAGGGTATCGTGTACAGATTTTAGCGACTCGTTATTATGAATATGCTGATAGTATTGCAATATCTATTAGTAATAGAATTACTGATAGTGTTTATGTAGAGTATGAAACTCCAAATTATAAAGTTAGAGTAGGAGACTTTATAAATAGAGATACTGCTGAATTCTTACAACAAGAATTATTCAATTTGGGTTATAAATCTGCTTGGATATTACGTTCGAGGATTACTGCTCAAAGAGCAGAGTAGTTATTTATCCACCAAGAATTAGAGCTATTCTGAAAAAAGGTTTTGATAATTCTAATTCTTGCTTTCCTGCAAGGGGGGCGTTATTTGCTTCCCAGCCATTTGAATCATAAAGTGTAATATTATATCCCAAACTAAGGTCAAATCCAAACCAAGGCATTAGAGGGTATCGTAATGACATGAAAGGGTTAATTACAGTAATATCCGTGGAAGCTTGGGTGTTTAAATAGCTTGGATTAGCATCGTTAAACGAAGACCAAATGTTTGTCCAGCTGTTTGTTCCAGAGTCCTTTAAAACGCGAATACGTGCATTCCCAAATAATAATGCTACACCGAAATTAAGCTCAAGATTTCCATAAGGATTATAATTAGATTCAACATAAGGACCAGCAAGACTTGAAGAAATTGTGATATCGCGGTTTATAGAGTTTAAATCAGCCCCATTAATATGTGTACTTCCAGAAAAAACCATTCCACCAATATATAGATTATTATATACATTAACAGCACCACCACCACCATTCATCATCAAAGCATTCTCTAAACTACCCATTCCAAAATTATCAATATTTAGTTCCGTAATCTGATTGTTTAACTTGCCCCAATCAATAGACCAAAGACCCAGCATGTAGCCACCATAACCTCTATAAGCCTGCCCATAAAGTTGAGAGGATATAGTTATCAATAAGGTTAAAACCCATATATTTCTTTTTATCATAATTCTTTTACTCCAAAAATTATTTTATCGTTTAGATAAATATTTAATAATGTGATACGTAAGAAAGTAATATTAATCAATAAAATTAGAAATAGGTAGTATTGAACTATAAAATATTATTTTGGAAAATAATATGGCCATATTATTGCATCCAACAACATTGTCTGAATACAAAAAAAGGTTAAGCCGATAACGCTAGCTATATAAAGCCAATTAGTTTTTTCAAAATTTGACATAAAGAATGAAGAAAGTAATATCATAGAAGAAAATCCAACGATAAATAAAACTAGTCTAATAGTTAACCATAAAAGAGGGGAAGGATTACTAATCATTGCAAATGTTAGATAAATCCAAATTGCTGATGGCAAAATAATACCAGCATATAAAGCATTTATAAACCAAAAACTGTATTTACCAAATAGCTTTACATTATCTACATTAATATAAAATAATATATATGAAGTAAAGAAAAAATATCCTCCAGCTGCCAAAAACATAAAAATAGTATAATAAGATCTGATTGCCAGAGGAACATTGCCCCATAAATATATTCTAGTTAAAGGATTAGTAAGTAGCGCATGCGCATAAGAAGTAAGCACACTTAGGCCTCCAAGAATATTGATACAATAAAATAGTATAAGCTGCTTATTCATTTGTCAGATATGATATTATATTTGAAAATCAAATTTAATCAATATTGTAATTCAAATATAATATTTAAATATATAAAGATAATATTATTTAGTATCTGCCATTGACACAACAGATTATATCGTCGTAATTTTGCCATTATGACAGAGTTTAATTTAGTTAGTGATTATAAACCTAGCGGGGATCAGCCTCAAGCTATTGATACACTTGTATCTAGTCTAAAAAAAGATTCAAAACATCAAACTTTATTGGGAATAACTGGTTCGGGTAAAACGTTTACTATAGCAAATGTAATTCAAAAATTACAGCGTCCTACTTTAATTATATCACATAATAAGACTCTTGCTGCTCAACTATATGGAGAATTCAAACAACTATTTCCAAATAATGCCGTTGAATTTTTTATAAGCTATTATGATTATTATCAACCGGAGGCATATTTACCTGTAACAGATACATTTATTGAAAAGGATATGTCTGTTAATGAAGAAATTGATATTTTACGTCTAAAAGCTACAAGTTCATTATTATCACGAAAAGATGTGATTGTTATTAGTTCTGTATCATGTATTTATGGTATTGGTTCCCCTGCTGAATACCAACAGCAAGTTGTTCATATAGAAAAATCAATTCATTTAAATAGAAGAGAGTTTTTTCGCAAACTTGTAAATATACATTACAATCGCAATGATGTGGTATTTGAAAGAGGGACATTTCGCGTCCGAGGTGATATTATTGAAATTTATTTAGCTTATGAAGATATTGGTGTTCGATTAGAAATGTTTGGTGATATAATTGACTCTATATCAAGATTCAATCCTTTAACTGGTGAAGTGTTGAAAGAGATGGCTAGTGAGTTTATTTACCCAGCAAAACATTTTGTTGCTGATCAGAAATCTATTAAGAATATAGTTTCAGACATAAGGGATGAATTAACTAGAAGATTAGAAGAATTACGTTTAGATGGGGGATTATTAGAAGCTCAAAGATTAGAGCAAAGAACAAATTTTGATTTAGAAATGATGCTAGAAGTTGGTTATTGTTCTGGAATTGAAAATTATTCTAGATATTTTTCAGATAGGAAAGCTGGAGATCGTCCTTATACGTTAATAGATTTCTTTCCATCTGATTTTCTTACAATCATTGATGAGTCCCATGTAACTCTTCCTCAAATAAAAGGAATGTACAATGGTGATAGGGCAAGAAAAGAGGTCTTAGTAGAGCATGGGTTTCGATTACCTAGTGCATTAGATAATAGACCTTTACAGATAAAGGAATTTTTACCATTACAGAATCAAATTATACATGTTTCCGCGACTCCCGGGGACAAAGAACTTGAATTATGTGGCGGAGAGATTGTTGAACAAATTATTCGTCCTACTGGTTTACTGGATCCCAAAGTAGAAGTAAGAAAAACAGAAGGACAAATAGAGGATATAATTGGAGAAGCAAGATCAAGAGCGAATAAGAATGAAAGAATATTAATCACTACTCTAACTAAGCGCATGTCAGAAGATCTATGTGAGTATTTGAGAGGAGTAAATCTTCGGGTTCGATATCTACATAGCGATATTGATTCTCTTGAACGTGTCAAAATATTAAGAGACCTAAGGTTAGGAGAGTTTGATATACTTGTCGGGATTAATTTACTTAGGGAAGGCTTAGATTTACCTGAAGTTTCACTAGTTGTTGTTTTAGATGCCGATAAGCAAGGTTTTTTGAGAAGTCATACATCATTAATGCAAGTTGCTGGGAGAGCAGCTCGTCATCAAGATGGTTCTGTTATTCTTTATGCAGATAAAATTACTCCAGCAATGGAACATTTAATTAAAGAGACTCAGCGTAGAAGAAAGATACAAGAAGTATACAATAAGAAAGAAGGTATTATCCCAACAACAATCTCTAAATCCACAGAAAATATTTTATTTACTACTTCAGTAGCCGATTCTCTTGAATCTGAAGATTATGATACAGTTCTAAACCGTAGAGGGGATGATTTTTCCAAAATGGATAAAAAATTGGCGCTTGATATGATGAGAAAAGAGATGCTAGAGGCTTCAGATGATTTGCAGTTTGAAAAAGCAGCAAAGTTGCGTGATGAGATAAAAAAATTAGAAAAAGAGTTAGAAGGAATATTTTAATGAAAATATTTGTAAGTGGAGGCGCTGGTTATATAGGCTCGCATGTTGTTATTCAATTATTAGATAGCGGTCATAAAGTTACGGTTTATGATGATCTATCGTTGGGCTTTAAAGAAAATGTTGATGATAGAGCTAAATTTATTAAAGGCTCAACTTTAGACATAGATCATTTAAAAATATCGATGTCGGATGATTTTGATTTAGTTATTCATCTTGCAGCTTATAAAGCAGCAGGAGAATCAATGGAATTTCCTTCAAAGTATTCAAATAATAATATTAATGGTAGTATTAATCTACTGAATGTGATCTTAGAACTAGGAATTAAGAATATTATTTTTTCTTCTTCGGCTGCAGTATATGGATATCCAAATTATATACCTTTAGATGAAAATCATGAGCTAAGCCCAATCAATTTTTATGGCTATACTAAGTTAGTTATAGAAAATTTAATTCAATGGTACGCAAAATTAGGAAAATTAAACTACGTCATTTTTAGATTTTTTAATGCAGCAGGTTATGATATTGAAGGTAGAATAAAATGTTTAGAACAAAATCCCCAAAATTTGTTGCCTATAGTAATGGAAACAGCAAATAAATCTAGAAAAGAGATGGAAATATTTGGTGACTCCTATAATACGCCTGATGGCACTGGAGTAAGGGATTATATTCATGTTAAAGATTTAGCAAGAGCACATGAGAATGCAATTGATTTTTTATCTGATCAAGAAAGTAGTCTGATCACAAATTTAGCAACAGGAGAAGGGCATTCAGTTTATGAAATTATTAGCCTTGTTGAGAATTTGTCAGGTTATAAAATTAATTATCATATATCTAAAAAAAGAGAAGGGGATGCTCCAGTTGTAAAAGCATCGCCAAAATTTGCTTACGATAAGCTTAATTGGAAAACAAAATATTCCAAAATTGATACAATTTTAGATAGTATGTGGAATATTTATAAAGATATTAAGTAGGGGTATTCAAGTGATTAATATTGAAAAATTACAATCAAGATCAGGTATTATTGGTAATTCAGAATCGATTCGTGAAGTTTTAGATTTAATTGCTCAGGTTGCTCCCGTTGATATTACTGTATTAATATCTGGTGAATCAGGTACAGGGAAAGAAATGATAGCGAAAGCTATGCATAAATTTAGTAAGCGATCCCAAGATGATATGATTACTGTAAATTGTGGAGCAATACCTGCTGGAATTATTGAAAGTGAGTTATTTGGTCATAAAAAAGGTTCTTTTACAGGTGCAAATGAAGATCGAAAAGGATATTTTGAGAGTGCACATAAGGGAACAATATTTCTCGATGAAATAGGTGAAACCCCTCTAGAGACGCAAGTTAAGCTTCTTCGTGTTCTGGAAGCAGGTGAATTTATGCGTGTAGGAGATTCTAAAACTTTATATACCGATGTGAGAATAATAGCAGCAACGAATAAAGATCTTAGCGAACTTGTAAACAAAAATCAATTTCGACAAGATCTGTATTTTCGCTTAAAAACAGTCCAAGTTGATTTACCCCCTTTAAGAAA
>CEUA01234542.1_pt1 | contig 13915 bp, 13 predicted proteins | sample 361541 | NCBI WGS metagenome assembly CEUA01 (sample SAMEA2623079, study PRJEB7988) | marine metagenome | isolation source: saline water (ENVO:00002010), including
TAGGTCGGAGTCGGTTGTTGATTCGTGGTGTTGCTAATTTTTTTCGATTTGATGAATTGTTTTCTCGATTTCCGTGGGGAAGAGGGCTTGTTGTTGCTGCCCGGCGTGTTGTGAAAGAAAGGGTGTAGAATATTTTGATAGGAATTGCCGTAGTTGGGGCTGGTTATTGGGGGCCCAATTTAATTCGTAATTTTTTTGCTTTAGGCCACCTGAGAGGTATCGTTGATCAAGATGAAAAAAGGTTGGCACAATTACGCACCCAATATCCGGGAGTTGCTTGTTTTACCCGCATAGAAGATGTCCTAGATTGTGAATTTGTCCAGGGCGTGGCGTTAGCTACGCCAGCAAATACACATTATTCGTTGGCTAAGAAGGTTATTAATGGAGGAAAGTCAGTTTTTGTAGAAAAGCCATTAGCTCAAACCATAGCTCAATGTCGAGATTTAATTTCATTGTCTCAAAAACATAATTCAATACTGATGGTAGGACACACGTTTGAATATAATTCGGCAGTCCATTACGTTGAGGAATGTATAAATAGGGAAGAACTGGGTCAGATTTATTACATCTATTCTCAACGGCTAAATTTAGGTGTTGTTAGGAGCGATATTAACGCGCTTTGGAATCTTGCACCCCACGATGTATCTATAGTATTGCGTTGGTTGAAACAGCGACCTTTGAGTGTAGATGCTAGAGGTTTTACTTATTTGCAGGATGGCATTGAAGATGTTGTATATCTCAACATGGAATTTGCTGATGGCATTTCTGTGCATATCCATGTAAGTTGGCTTGATCCAAGTAAAGTGCGTCGAATAACCTTAGTAGGCAGTGAAAAGATGATCGTTTACGATGATGCTAGTAGCGACGCTAAGATCATGCTTTATGATAAAGGGATAGATCGGTTCAGGTTGGATGGATCATTAGGATCTTTTGATACCTTTGACCAATTTCAGCTAATTCAGAGGGCGGGTGATGTCGTTATCCCAAGAATAGAATACAGTGAACCTCTAACAGCTGAATGTAAGCATTTTGTAGAATGCATAATAGGAAACAAGCAGCCGGTTACCGATGGTTACAATGGATTACGTGTTGTAGAAGTGCTTGAGGCAGCGAGTCGTTCGCTTGCCCTAGGTGGTGAAAGAATAGAATTATCCTAATCGGGAGACAATTTTTTTGTACAAGGAATTTCGAATTTCGTTAGTGATTCCGGCTCATAATGAGGAAAGGTTAATACGGCCGACATTAGAGTCTGTGCCAGATGTTATTGATCGTGTTTATGTTGTTGATGATGCAAGTCAGGATGGAACCAAAGAAGTTGTTCTGGAATATGCACGTGATGATGAACGTGTGCGATTAATTCGCCATGAGACGAATCAGGGAGTCGGCGCTGCAATTATAACGGGTTACAAACAGTCGAGTTCAGAAGATTTTGACGTGGCCGTTGTAGTAGGTGGGGATAACCAAATGCCGTTGGAAATGGTGGACGAATTGATTGAACCCGTTGTAAATGGTCAAGCAGATTATACCAAAGGCAATAGATTTTTGATGCCTCAACGTGGTTTAGACGGTATGCCATGGACGCGCTTTATCGGGAATTCTTTGATTTCTATTACTACGAAAATGGCATCTGGTTATTACAAGATTTACGATGTCGTCGATGGTTATACTGCAATTAGCAAGCGAGCTATTGATATGATAGACTGGGGGAAAGCCTGGAAGGGGTATGGCTATCCCATGGATTTCTTGGTGCGATTGAATGCATACGGATTAAAGGTTAAAGATATTCCGCGGCGTGCGATTTATTTAGAAGGAGAGAGACAATCTCAAATCAAGGGGTTTGATTACGCTTTAAAAGTTACGCCAATGTTGGTTAGGGGGTTCTTTTGGCGACTGTTTAGTAAATACTTGGTTAGAGATTTTCATCCATTGTTTTTTTTCTTTGTCTTTGGACTCAGCCTTATGCCAGCTGGTGTTATTTCAGGTGGTTGGTTGATTTACAAGCAGATTGTTGGAATGGGCGTGTCTGGTCCCGAGTCTGTGTTGTGTGCTCTCACCATAATAATGGGTATACAATTTTTGTTATTTGCTATGCTATATGACATGCAGGAGAGTGAATGAGTCCTTTGAAGTTGCTAGTAATTACGACCGGGTTTCCGCGATTCAGTGGCGATTTGTTTGGTGCATTTATTTATGAACAGGTTACAGCATTGTGTGACCGGGGTGTGACATTAGAGGTTGTTGCGCCACATGAGATAGGTTTGCCTAAGGTAGAAAAGATGGGCAACATCAATATTAAACGATTTAAATATATGTTGCCTGAAAGATGGCAGTGTGTAGCCTATGGTGGTGGGATTCCAACAAATATCCGTAAGAGTTGGCGTACTCGAATTCAGTTGCCAGTATTTATCTTTGGCTTTCTATGGGGAGTGTTCAAGCAAAGGGTTGGATTCCAAGTGGTTCATTGTCATTGGACGGTATCTGGATTGATTGCCAGTTGGGTCTTTAGCAAGCACGTTCCCATTATACTAAGTGTGCGAGGTAGCGATATTAAATTGTTTGATAATTATTTTTCACGCGTTTTGAATAGGTATATAATTTCTCGGATGGACTGTGTGGTGGCCGTAAGTAATGATTTGGCACATTCGTTGAAAAATATTGGTGTAAAAAAAGAAAGGATCAAAGTCATTCCAAACGGGGTATCATCTCGCTTTCAACCAGGAGATCGTGCGACGAGTCGGCTGGAGCACAATTTACCTAAGGAATGTTTTATTATTTTGTTTGTTGGAATGTTTGTTCCTGTGAAAGGGCTGGATCTTCTGGTCGATGCTTTGTCAGATTGGGGAGAGGACAACGATTGGAAATGTGTATTAGTTGGAGATGGCCCCGAAAGGGCTTTAATAGTCGATCGCATACGTAATTACGGATTAGAGAAACAGTTTGTTTTTGCAGGTAGTCAAGCGGTTGATCGGATCCCGATGTGGATGCAGGCGGCAGATTTACTAGTTCTACCTAGTCGTTCCGAAGGACGTCCAAATGTTGCCATAGAGGCGCAGGCTTGTGGAATCCCTGTTGTTGCCACTCGTGTTGGAGGAACAGCGGAAATAGTTAAAGATGGAAAGACTGGGGTGTTAGTCGACCCGGAAAATAGTGATGCTCTGGAAGCGGCGCTATCTTTAATGAAATGTGATGAAAAACTTAGGTTGAAAATGGGGCAACGTGCACATATGCATGTAAAAGAGCGGGGCCTCACTTGGGAGAAAAATGCAAAAGAAATGCAAGAATTATATACAGATTTGTTGGTGAGAAAGGCCTGAACTATGTGTGGTATAGTAGGGCAATTGCGAACTAATGGAGATTTGGCTGACCCCTCAATAGTTCGATCTATGTGTGCTGCTTTGTACCATCGCGGACCCGACGAAGAAGGTTTCCTTTTTCAAGGAGCACTGGGTCTTGGAATGCGTCGGCTACGAGTAGTGGACCTTGAAGGTGGACGTCAGCCGATGGGAAATGAGGACGGTTCTGTGCAAGTTGTCTTTAATGGTGAAATATATAATCACCATTCCTTAAGGGAGAAACTTATTGCTCGAGGACACCAACTAATCACGCAATCCGATACTGAGGTGATAGCTCATCTTTACGAAGACGAGGGGCTTGAGTGTTTTGCCTTTCTGGAAGGAATGTTTGCAATCGCTATTTGGGATAAGCGTCAAGAAGAGCTTGTTTTAGCGAGGGATCGGTTAGGAAAAAAACCTCTTTTTTATGCGGAAACTCCTCATGGATTCAGTTTTTCGTCTGAATTGACTTCTTTGCTTTGTGATAAATCAATCAAGAGGTCTGTTAATCATAAGGCTGTAGACGAGTATTTAGGCTACCTCTTCGTCCCTCACCCTTTGTCCATTTATACCAATATAATGAAATTACCACCGGCTACCTGGATGGTTGTAAACAAAAAATCATCAAATCGCACCGGTTCATTTTGGAACGTTCACCTAAGAAGCACAAATCAATCTTACAATAAAGAAGATGCTATTGAAGAGTTGGATGAATTACTAAGAATGGCTGTAAAAAAACGACTTGAGGCAGATGTGCCCGTTGGTGCTTTCCTTAGTGGAGGATTGGATTCGAGTCTCATTGTAGCTATTATGAGAAGTATAGGGCATAAGGAGCTAAGAACTTTTTCGGTAGGCTTCAACGAATCTAATTTTAATGAGTTGGGACATGCTCGTAAAATTGCAAGTATATTTGAAACGAAGCACGAAGAGTACGTAGTTGATTACAACGTCGAGCAACTTATTCCTAAGTTACTCCATTTTTTTGGAGAGCCTTTTGCTGATTCTTCTGCGATTCCTACTTATCATTTGGCTGAATTTACTCAGAAGAATGTTACTGTTGCTTTGAGTGGAGATGGGGGAGATGAGATCTTTGGTGGCTACCGACGTTACAGTGCTCGTCTTATGACAGATTTATATAATAGGGTTCCTCGTTGGGCAGGAACAGCAGTAATCGAAGGGTTGTTAAAGACGTTTCGTGAACCCGAAGGTTATTATGGGAATAATTTGAGAAAAGCGGGGAGGCGGTTTTTTGAATATGCCTCTGCTGTACGTGAAAGTCCTCATACGAGTTGGGGTTTTTTTTTACCCAAAAAGAGAAAGATGCGTTTTATACTGAATCTTTTTCCAAGATGCTACAGCATGATGGGAAAACTTCCAGTTACGATATGTACTGGCAATCGGCGCAAGATGCTGGTGATCAAATGCTTCTTGAAATTGATATGCAGACGTATTTGCCCGACGATATTTTAGTCAAAGTTGATCGTATGAGTATGGCTCATTCTTTGGAAGTAAGATCTCCGTTTCTAGATCACACAATAGTTGAATTTATGGCAAAAATTCCCAGAAAAGAAAAGTTCACTTTATTTGATAGGAAGTGTTTGTTAAAAGACGTTGCACGCCGGTATCTTCCTGAAGAGATTGTGAGTCGGCCTAAAAAAGGATTCTCGATCCCCTTAGGTGAATGGTTGCGTGGTCCTTTGCGGCCGTTGCTTGAGGAGGTGTTGCTTTCTGCTGTAGCTCGAAAAAGGGATCTGTTTCGCGAGCGAGGTCTGCGAAACATGATCGATGATCATTTACTGATGAAACGTGACTACAGTCAACAATTATGGGCTTTATTAATGCTGGAATCATGGTTCCAGCAAAATGAAAAGAGTATGTAGGATGGTTGGCGTAATACCCGTTAGACTGATAGGAATTATCTTTTTCTTGTACTTAGTCTGGCAGGCAGATTTTCATTCGATTTGTAGTAGGTGGGAAAAGATTTCTTGGATTTATATGGTTCCGTTGCCGTTGATAAGTGGACTGATGTTAACTTTGAGAGCGTTACGTTGGAGATTATTGTTGAATAGTCAGGGTGCATATCTTTCTCCTCAGATTACTTGGGTTGCTTATGCCATCGGCATTTTTTGTGGGATTGTCACGCCTGGTAGATTAGGTGATCTCGCTAAAGCGTTCTATGTACGTAAACGGACTGGCTTCGATTGGCCCCGCTCATTATCGAGCGCCGTGGTAGACCGACTACTGGATTTAGTTTTTATGGGTTTAGCTACTATTTGGGCTATTTTTTATTTGGAATTTCCAAAGACTTTGATTGCTCTTTTATCATCTCAAAGTTTTTTTTTATTGGTTGGTCTGGTATTTGCTGTTTTGGGTATGTTAATAGTCGTCATAAAAAGATTTAGAGCTTCAGGAAATAGTTATTGGTCGTTAGCTGTGGATCAGTTGAGGATAGGTTTGGTTGAAGCCAGAAGTATGTTAAATGCGACTTGGTGGAAATGTATATTACTGACTCTTCTAGCGTATGGGATGTATTTTTTACTTACTATTTTACTGGCCAGGTCTATTTATATGCCCCTTTTGGCTAGCCAGGTAATTGCAGCGATTGTTTTGGTTGGTATTGCTTCTTATTTGCCTATCTCGGTAGCGGGCCTGGGAACGCGAGAGGCTATGCTGTTATTGGTGATGAATCAACTTCGAATTGAAAATAGCCTGGAGTATACGTTAATTTTCTCGAGTCTTTTTTTTATTTTTTGCTTTGTCGTTCCTGGTTCAATCGGATTTTTCTGTTTATGGAGGCAGCCTATGACGTTTAAAGGTTTTCGGAAAAAAATAGAAGGAGAAATAAATGGGCAGCAATAAAATCGACGATGAAATTATGCTTTCTGTCGTTCTTGCTGCCTTTAATGAAGAAGTATGCATTGAAGAGGAGTTGAGGATCGTTTGTGATGGACTTGATGAGGCAAATGTTAATTACGAGGTCATTGTTGTAGATGATGGATCTACCGATGATACGGCTCGGCTGGTAAGAGGGGATGAACATCCACGAGTTTCTTTAATTCAGCACAAATCTAATCAAGGATCAGGCGCTGCACGAAGGACAGGTACACTAGCTGCAAAAGGTCAGTTTGTTATGTGGTCGGACGTTGATTTGACTTATCCAAACGATCGTATGGCTGATCTGTTAAATCATCTTTGTTCGCGTGGGGTAGACCAGGTTGTCGGTGCGCGAGATAGTGAACGTGGTACAATGAAACTATTGAGAGTTCCAGCGAAATACGCTATAAGAAAATTAGCCTGTTTTTTGACGTCGTCGATTATACCGGATCTCAATTCGGGAATGCGCGTATTTCGTCGCGAAATAGGGTTGCGCTATATTGATCTCCTACCGAAGGGTTTTTCCTGTGTCACGACAATCACGTTGGCATTTTTGTGTAACGGTCATAGTGTCGAGTACGTGCCCATACGTTATGCTAAGCGTGCTGGAAAATCAAAGTTTCATCCCATAAAAGATACATATCGCTATATCACGCAGGTAGCGCGAATGGTTACTTATTTTGAACCGTTGAAAGTTTTTCTTCCTATTAGTTTGGGGATGATTGGTTTGGGTAGTTTGGCCGCAGGTGTAAATCTTTGGAGGACCGGCAGTATGCAGGAAATGGATTTAGTCATTTTTATCGGCGGATTCTTTGTTGGAGTTTTAGGATTGATCGCCGACTTATTTGTTAAATATCAGCGTAAATTAGAGAGGCTTATCTCATCACTACCAGAACATGGCAACGAGAGGCAGAACTTGCCCTCGAATTCGTTCCGCGAATACTAAGCCAGCAGGACCGTGATCCAGATTCGCCGACGTATGGCAGTTTTGATCGAAATTACTGGCATTTTAAGATTCGAGACTTTTCATCCACTGTCCTACAACAGAGTATGTTGTCGCTTGCTTTGTTATATACAACCAGTTTACCCAGTAGTCCTTACCTAAAGAATGAACGAATTAGGGACTGGGCTAAAGCCGGTCTTCAATTTTGGGCGAAGATTCAACATTATAACGGCGCGTTTGATGAGTATTATCCTTCTGAACACGGTTATATACCTACCTCGTTTTCCCTTTTTTCCGCAACGGAAACCTGCAGAATTTTAGATATTCAAGATTCAGATATTAAGGAGGCATGTCTTAAGGCTGGACGGTATCTCGTTAATCATTACGAAGACGAGGCTCTTAATCAGGAAGCCGCGAGTATCCCCAGTCTCTTTAATGTGTATTTATTGACGGGCGAGGACTGGGCTGCAAAAGCTGCTCGGGAAAAATTTGAACGTATCGCAAAAAAGCAGAGTCCAGATGGTTATTTCGCTGAATATGGGGGAGCTGACATAGGATATTTGAGTACTACTTTGGATTTTCTTTTAGAGTACCGTCGCTTAAGTGGTGATGCAGATGTTGATTCAGTTGCTGAGCGAATAGTTGATTTTTCAAGCTATTTTATTCATCAAGATGGTAGTGTTGGTGGAATGTACGGCTCCCGAAATACTGAGTATTTTTTACTGAGCCCATTATGTTTGATGGCTGAGAAATCGGCGAAAGCTTCGGCAATGTTAGAGCGTTTATGTTTAGGATCCGGAGGTCTTCAAGCTTATTACAGATCCTTTGATGATCGCTATATATGTCACAATATGTTCCATTCATTATTGCGGGCCATAAAATACGCACCTACGGAAGTTATTACCAGCTTTGTTTTACCTTGTGATGTAGAGCACGAACAATATTTTGAAGATGCTGGTTTGCTAAGTATCCATCGTGATGGATTCCATTTGCTTTGCGGGTTAAGCAAGGGAGGCTGTCTTCGTTTATTTAACCGAGCTCGTGAAGTCTTTTCTGACTATGGTTACCGCCTCGTTGACAAGTCGTCAATTATTTCAGCAAGTTGTTGGCAACGAAATGATTCTCTACGGGGATCTATGCCGGGGTCCTATCGCTTGGACACGGATTTTACTGCGGTTAAATCACATACGGCAACCCCTTTTAAACACATAGTTTTGCGTGTTCTTGCAAAATTAATTGGATCGCGCCTAATTCCATTTTTAAAAAAACGTCTGATATTCGTCGAACGAATCGGACCGGGGCGTCTTGCCCGACAAATAGATATCGTAGATGACGGCTTCCGCATTACTGATCAATTGGAATTGACAGGTGATGTGAAGAAACTTTATCGCGCGGACAAATTTTCGTTGCGACATGTGGCTTCTTCAAAATATTTTGCGTTAGACGAGTTAAGACACCTTGAAGAATTAGATTGGGACGGGTCGAATAGTTTCACTGTCGAACGTTTTGTTAAGTGGGGTTCATTCGGTGTATCTGATTCTTTTGATGGAAGGGATGCTAACGTGTCATGAAATCGGTTATAGGTTTTAAAGAGCTAAAGGAAGGTGTTCTAAAAATCAACTGTCGAATAGAGAGGGAGAAAGCTATTGGCGAGTAGCAAAGTTGCTTTTGTACATGTTAAACAACATTCAGGATCTGTGTTTGAATCAGTGTCACGTGCGATGAATTTGGTTGAATGGAATTTAGACTTAACATTTAATTCGATTTTTGTTAAAGTGAATTTGTTGAGTCGTGAAGTAATGCCTGGGCAATGTACGTCTCCCTGGGTGTTCGAAGGAGTATTGCGTGAAATTAGAACCAAATATCCAAATGCCTCCATTAGTTATGGTGACTGTGAAGTAGCTACTAGCCGCCAGGTTGACGATGCAGTAAAAAATTGGGGATTTACTGAGGTCGGTGACCGATTTGATGCTAAATTTATCAACTTATCGAAGGACTCTACTGAAGTTGTTAATGTAGGGCCAATTTTTGGGTCATTGGCTATGCCGAAAGTGCTTTTGTCTGCGGATGCCATAATTACGATGCCCGTAATCAAAACGCATTGCATAACACCTTTTACTGGAGCGTTGAAAAACCAATGGGGTTTGTTGCCAAGAGCTCGCTTCAAATTTCATCCAGTTGTCCATCAAGCGATAGCTGAAGTAAACTCCTTTTTTGCTAAAAAGATGAGGTTGGGAGTTGCAGATGCCACAATCTCCATGGAAGGGCCTGGTCCTAGAGTTGGGATGCCCAAGGTTTGCGACCGAATAATGGCTTCTCGTGATTTAGTGGCTTTGGATTCTTTAGCCGGGGATTACATGGGGTTTGATGTATCCGAAATAAGGTTTATACAAGAAGCGGAAAGAAGTGGTTTAGGACAATCTAAATTCATTGCTATTGGCGACTCCTACAAGCCGAATCCTTTTGTAAAAGGACGAGGTCAAGATTATGTGATTTATCGTTGGCGTGACCGAATTTCAAATATGCCTATATTGAGAGAGTTTTTGCAAAAAGAGTGGTTTTTTAAGCCACTAGGTTGGGTAGCAACATTTCATGCTCGTCATAATTGGTATCGGAAGATTGGACGGAAACGTGCAATAGATGTATGTGAAAAATCTGGTTATGGAGAGCAATTTTCTCACTTGATAGAGCAATGTTAAGATGAACAATAATCCATTACGCTATTCATTGACTACACGTTTCAAAGAGCGACCCATTTTTCATATGTTGGACATAAAACCCGGAGAGCGGGTTTTGGATATAGGCTGTGGGATCGGTTATCTTAGCGGGCTAGCAAAAACACGTGGAGCTGATATTGTTGGGGTCGATATGAGTACTGAAGCTTTGAAATATTCTCGATCCACATTGCAAGAATCATTTGTTTGTGGGGGAGCAGGGACACTTCCTTTTATTGACAATCAATTTGATAAAATTATTTTTGCCGATGTTATCGAACATGTGCCAGATGATAAGCAGGCTCTCCAAGAAATTGTAAGAGTGGCAAAACCAAGAGCCTCGATTGTCGTTTCTACTCCTGAATTAGACGGTTTGTTTACAAAGACTCGTTTAAAAACATTTTTGCATGAGGAAGATGACCAATATCAAAAAAATTATAAAGAAGGCTATACAACTGATTCACTCTGCCAACTTATGAAACAAAATTCAATTGACATCCAAAAAATAGCATATTCAAATTTTTTTCTAAGTGAAATTCTCTTGGGAATTACTAAACTAGCATACGCTTCCCAACGTCAACAATATAATTCTCAGTCAGATCTAGTTGTGATTTCGAGCTCTTGGATGTTTTGGATTTATAAGAAGATGATTTTCCCGTGTTTTCTGGGCCTCGGTTTCTTGGAAGATTTTTTATGTCGACGTTGGGTGAAAGGCCATTGCTTGATTGTTAGTGGAAAGGTGTCAAAATAAACTATGCGCAAAGCTGAAAAAGGTAATTCGTACAACAGTAGATTTGGTTTGCCTTTAAAGTTTGTTCTTGTTACCTGGGCAATATTAATAATGTGTTATTTTTATTTTAGCCGAGGTTATTGGGAGTTGTTTCGCCAACTGGGGGCATTGATTATTGGTTGAATTTCTGTACATGTTTATTCTCCTGGTTTGTAGTACAGGATTAGGAAAAATTGCTTTGGGTAAGCTGGGGATATGTTTATTGTCCCGTGCTGAAGAATTAGTTTTTTCCTTAGGAATTGGTCTTGGGATACTTTCATTAAGTCTTTTCATTTTAGGCCAATTTCAACTTTACTATACGAGCGTTTTTTATGCATTAGTAATAATTGGCGGTTTGATTGGTCATAAAGAAGTAGTAGGTTTTGCAGGTAGAATTCAAGGGGTTGTAGGGCAAACAAAATTAAATATACGAAGTTATTTTTTTTGGCTGACAATTTTGATCTTAATTGCATTGATATTTAATGCAATTCGAAGTTTGCTGCCAGCGTATGGTGCTGTAGATCCGCTTGCTTATCACCTAGCTCTACCAAGTTTATATCTACAGAAACATCATCTTAGTTTTGAGCAAACCCTAACCGGTGCTTTATATCCCGATAATATCGGTCTTTTATATCTGCTCTGCATAGGATTACGGGATGCTTCCTTGGCGCAGGTAATGCATTATACCTTTAGTGTAATGACAGTCTTTTCATTATGGTGTTTTTGTAGGAATTTCTTCGTCAGTCGTGTTGGAATCTGGGCTTCTGCAGTATTTGTTTTTACTCCGGTAATAATGTTCTTTTCACCGTTGGCCTATATCGATGTGGGCGTTGGTTTTTTTCAGTTTTTATCCATTTGGTTATGGATAAAATGGATAGATGATGGGGATAAGAGTACGTTGTTATTGTGTGGGATATTTACAGGGTTTGCCATGGGAAGTAAACACACAGCTGTACCATTGGCTTTATGCATCGGGATCGCTAATTTTTGGATTTCCTATCGAAAAACTCGAAATTTTAAGCGTGTAACTTTAGACGTTTTGACTTATGGAATCCCAGCTATTTTGCTTGTCTTACCTTGGTATCTCCGAGCTTATTTAGAAGCAGGAAACCCCGTTTGGCCCGTAGCAAATGGCCTGTTTGGTGGACTAGATTATACAGGTAGCTTCAATATTGATACTTTAGTAGGTGTAAGCAAATTCGGATCGGGTTTTGGTACAGTCAATTTCTCATCTCGACTTTTCGAATGGGGTAATGTATTGGTAACTTCATTATGGAAATGGGCTTTAGACGAAACTTTAGGTTGGCAGCGAGCTATAGGAATTCATTATTTGGCACTTTTACCAGGGATATTTTGTTTTTTATGGGATAAAAATACTAGGATAATTTCTGCCATTGCTTTATTTTACTATTGCATTGCTGTTTTGTTGGTAGACGGAAATCCTCGATATAACATAGCTTTTGTAGCTGTTCTTTCTGTTTTAGCTGGATGCGTTGCAGACGCTTGGGGCCATTTGAAGCTCAGGTTATTTTCCACTCTGTTTCGCATCGTTTTTGCAGTCTCGATAATTGCTAGCGCAGCTCAGGCCTTTGCTTTGGCTTATCCAGCATTTCAGTATGCCATGTCGACTATAAACGAAGATCAATTTCTGTTGGAAAATGAGAGTAATTATGGAGCGTTTCGCTACGTTAATAATAATCTCTCAGCAGATGCAAAAATTCTTTTACAGGGTATTGTCAAAGGTTACTATTGTGAACGGGATTATCTGTGGGATCATCCACATCAACGTGTGATAAATTATGAGGATTACTCTACTCCAGAGCTTTTAATGCAGCGAATGCGAGACCTAGGTATAAGCCACATCGTGCGAATGATTCGTATCCCACAGAGCAGATTGTACGCATATCCGCAATATTTTTTAGATGAATTTCATGAGTCATTTAGAATGAGATATCTCAAATTATTGCACCGAGATAACTCATATGTTGTATTTGAAGTTGTGTATCCTAAATGAAGGACAAAAGTAATTACTCCAAAATATATATGATCGCAGGATGCTTTCCTCCGTTTGGTAGGGGAAATGCTATTACCAATATGTGCGTTGCAAACGGTCTTTCGCGTGACTTTAACTTGACTGTAGTGTGCATGCACCGCAATGATGGCGGAGTGATATCCTATCAAGATGATCAAAGTTTGGTTGAAGGCCTAAATGAAAATATAAACGTCAACAGAGTTAAAGCTGCTAATTGGTGGGGAATTAACACTCTATTTTATGTCCTGGGCATTTTCCCGTGTTATTTTTTTAATTGGACATACAACGTGATAAAACAACGTCGTCGTTTGTTTAAGACACCTGGTGTAATATTTGCGGTGTATCCAGTTTTCTCTGATCTCATTATTGGATATATAATAAGTCGAATTTACGATTGGCCACTTTTGATTGATTTTAGAGATGATTTTTCTGGGGTTATGTCTAGGAGTTGGCGTCGAATATTTCGTCGGTTGTACATATATCTGGAGAAAAAGATTGTTAACAAAGCATCCCATATTACAGTAACAACGAATGGTTTAAAAAATGACCTTCTATCACGATACCGCCTAGAGAGACAAAAGATCACAGTAGTTTACAATATCGTCCCGCCCTCTATAAAAAAAGAAGGTAGGCCAGATTCTCGGGAATCGGGCAGCCATCCTTTGCTAATTCTTTATGCAGGGGCTATGTCTTTTGTTCAAAGGCCTGAAATTTTATTGCTTGCCCATAAATACCTATACGATAAGGATTCGAATTGGACAAGTCGGATTCGAATCGAATTGTACGGCCCTTTAAATCCGTACTTTCGTTTGAAGGTTAAGCCATATTTAGCCCAAAACTGTTTGTACAAAGGTTTTGTTCCCCAGAATATAGTTGCTGATAGATTGCGTATAACGGACATTGGATTTTTGTCGCTTAGTGATTCTATCTATTCTTACGCTACTCCTACTAAATTATTTGATTATATCGAAAACGGCGTTCCGATTGTTGCTTCTCTTCCACCAGGAGCGTCGCGAGATATCATTGAAGAATATAATATTGGTTTAGTCGCCGACATAGGTGATGTTGAAGGTCTTGCAAGGCAGCTAAAACGTATGGTGGAAGAAGATGTGTTGCGAGCGGAATGTCGTAAGAATATGAGTCAAATACGTGAACTCTTTTCAACAAAATCCCAAATAGACCGATGGAAGGACATTCTTATTGGTCTAAAAGTTGCAAAAATAAATTAAGTAATTTCTTAAGATTACTTAA
>CEUA01039086.1_pt1 | contig 13878 bp, 14 predicted proteins | sample 361541 | NCBI WGS metagenome assembly CEUA01 (sample SAMEA2623079, study PRJEB7988) | marine metagenome | isolation source: saline water (ENVO:00002010), including
AAAACATCTCTTCCAGTAATTTTTTTGACATCAAAAGATGATGAAATCGATGAATTACTTGGACTAAAATTGGGAGCTGATGATTTTATAAAAAAATCAGGTGGGTTTTCAATAAAAGTTTTAATCGAAAGAATTCGTGTCCAATTAAGAAAAAAAAATATCAACATTGAAGATAATAAAAATATAATTTCACATGGAAAATTAAAATTAGACCCATCTCAACTCGAGTGTGAGTGGGGAGGCAAACAACTGCCAGATAAATTAACAACTACAGAATTTTTAATTGTAAAAGAACTAGCTAAAAGACCTGGAATTATTAAAGAGAGATCCCAATTAATGGATATTGCTTATAGAGAAGATAGTGACATTGAAGATAGAACTATAGATAGCCACGTCAAGAGAATAAGAAAAAAATTTAAAAAAGTTGACTCAAATTTTTCTGCAATAGAAACTAGGTATGGTAGTGGTTATAGATGGAACGTTAGTTAATGTTCAAAAATTTGTTAAAAAATCTATCAATTTTAAAAAAATTTTTATTTGTTAATTTTGTTATATTTATTGTAATTGGTAGTTTTACAATAATTTATCTTAGCAACGTTAAACCAAACTTAATAAAAAAAAAAACTTCAAATCATATTAAAATAATAGACAATACAATTAATCATATACAAAGACTTAAAATTAAATTTACTAAAGATGATATAAAAAAATTTTTATTTTCTACAAGATTTTTATTCCAAAATTTAGATAGAGTTATTTTATTTGATAATGAATTTAATTTAGTAGGTGATACAGATACATTAGATTTAGACCCAAGGTCATTTTCTAGAAGATCAGAAATTATTGAACTAGATTCAATAAATGAAGAAAAACAAAAAGAAAAAAAAGAAAAAAAAAAGGTTAAGAAAAAAAATATTTCAATAAATGAAGTTTTAATTAATTACAATGACTCAAAAGATTTTGGCAAACCTTATACATTCACTCAAGAAAGTTATGACCAATTTTTACTAACAACTATAAAGAATGTTAATGTAGATGGAAAAAATATAGGTTTTTTAGCAATAACTGAAAATGCAAACGACATAAGAGCTGCAATCGATGAAAGAAAAAGTTTTATAATTAGAACTGCTTTTGCAGTTGCAATTGTTATTTTAATTTTTTCGATAATTTTAAATAAATATTTTCTTAAACCAATAAAAAATCTTGTGAATTATACAAAAATAGTTAGAGAAAAAAGTAATAAAAAAACAAATATAGATCAGGTTAAAAAAAGAAATGATGAAATAGGAATTTTATCTAAGTCTTTAGATGAGATGACTAATGAATTAAAAAAAAGAGTAAATACTGCTGAGAATTTTTCTACAGATTTAGTTCATGAGATAAGAAATCCATTAGCTTCACTGAAAAGTGCGTCAGAAATAATTAGTGAAACTGAAGACAAATCTCAGAGAGATAAATTGATAAAAATAGTTAGCCATGACGTTGAGCGTATAGAGCGATTAATTACTGACTATTCTCAAATGTTAAAGGATGAAGTCGCATTAAGCAAAGAACAAATGAAAACGATTGATCTTAAAACAGTTGTACAATCTGTTGTTGATGATTTTAATAATATATATGAGACAAAAAGGGGAATTAAAGTTGAGCTTGTTGATAGAGAAAATATCGGAGAATGTTTAATATTAGGTATAGAAAATAGGATAGAACAAATTGTTGCTAACTTACTTGATAATTCTATTTCATTCAGCTTAGATAACCAAAAAGTATTAGTTGAAATACACAAAGACACAAATAATCAAATCATTTTAAAAGTTATAGATGAAGGACAAGGACTGAAAGAGGCAGATACAAACAAGATATTTAATAGATTTTACAGTAATAGACCTGATACCTTTGGCAAACATTCTGGTTTAGGATTAAATATTGTAAAAAATTTAGTTGATCTTCATGGTGGAACTATCAAGGCAGCAAACAATATTAACAAAAAGGGTGCTAATGTTGAAATTATTTTCCCTAAAATGCAATAATGACAAGTTGATTATTTAGAATATTATTGTTATAGAAGCGCCTTCAATGGAAGATTTTAAAGTTAAAGATATATCGCAAGCTGATTTCGGTCGAAAAGAAATCTCATTAGCAGAAACAGAAATGCCAGGACTTATGGCATTAAGAAAAGAATATAAGGGAAAACTCCCACTTAAAGGAGCAAAAATTTTAGGCTGTTTACATATGACTATTCAAACAGCTGTATTAATTGAAACGTTAGTTGAATTAGGAGCGGAAGTAAGATGGTCATCTTGCAATATTTTTTCAACACAAGATCATGCCGCCGCCGCAATAGCTAAAGTAGGAATACCAGTATTTGCTTGGAAAGGCGAGACCGAAGAGGAATATTGGTGGTGTGTGAAGCAAACTATTGAGGGAAAAAAGGACTGGAAACCAAATATGATTTTGGATGATGGTGGAGATTTAACTGCACTTATGCACAAAGAATATAAAGATTTATTAAAATCAGTTAAAGGCTTATCAGAAGAAACTACCACAGGCGTTTTGGCACTTAAAAAAATGGAGTCAGAGGGAAAACTGTTAGTTCCTGCAATCAACGTAAATGATTCTGTAACAAAATCAAAATTTGATAACTTGTATGGATGTAGAGAAAGTTTAGTTGATGGAATTAAAAGAGCAACAGATGTTATGATGTCAGGTAAGGTTGCTATAGTTGCTGGATTTGGTGATGTTGGTAAAGGAAGTGCTGCATCTTTACGACAAAGTGGAGCGAGAGTTATGGTTACAGAAACAGATCCAATTTGTGCTCTTCAAGCAGCAATGGAAGGTTATGAAGTTGTATTGTTAGATGAGATGATTAAAGAAGCTGATATAGTTGTCACTGCAACTGGAAATAAAGATATAGTTACAGCAGATCACATGAGAGAAATGAAAGACAGAGCTATTCTTTGCAATATTGGCCACTTTGATAATGAAATTCAAGTTGAAGCATTAAAGAATTATAAATGGGATGAAATTAAACCTCAAGTTCATGAAATAACACTGCCAAGTAAAAAAAGAATAATTTTATTAGCAGAAGGAAGATTAGTAAATTTAGGATGTGCAACTGGACACCCAAGCTTTGTTATGAGTGCTTCATTTACAAACCAAGTCACTGCACAAATAGAACTGTGGAATAATTCTGATAAATATGAAAAGAAAGTTTATGTTCTACCAAAACATCTAGACGAAAAAGTTGCCAGACTTCATCTAGATAAAGTTGGTGCAAAATTAACAAAACTATCTAAAGATCAGGCAGATTATATAAGTGTAAAAGAAGAAGGACCATACAAACCAGATGCCTATCGCTACTAGAAGTAGCAAGTTTGATATTTCTAAAAAAAAAAATTTAGAAAAAATAATATCTAATATTTTAAAAAAAATTAAGGTTGGTGATGCTATACTTCTATATGGTGATTTAGGTGTAGGAAAAACTACATTTGCTAGAATATTAATAAACTTATTACAAAAAAAAAATAATTTAAAAGTTACTGAAGTTCCAAGTCCAACCTTTAATATCGTTCACGAATATTTAATAAATAATACATTAGTTGCACATTATGATTTGTATCGACTTAGCTCTAAAGAAGAATGTAATGATATTGGACTAAACGAAGATAATAATAATAAAATCAATATTATTGAATGGCCAGAAAAAATACAAAAAAAGCCTATAAACAGATTTGAGCTATATTTAAACTACAAAAATAATTTTGTTTCTAGATCTTTAAAAATGAAGAAATATGGCAGATGTAAAAAATATGAAATTTTTAAAAGTTAATAATTTTAAAAAAATAAGTGGTGATGCGTCATTTAGAACTTTTTACCGAGGAAAAAAATCTGTTCTTGTTTTTTCAAAAAAAGATAAACAAAAAAACCTTCTAATTTATGACGCAATAAACAAAATTTTAATAAAAAATAAAATTCCTGCTCCAAAACTTATAAATGAAAAATATAAAAAAAATTATATAGAGATACAAGATTTAGGAAATATACAAATTTTAAAATTAATTAAAAAAAGTAAAACAAAGTTTAAAATTTATAAAAAAGTAATAGAATTACTTATTAAAATGCAAAAAATCAAAAACACTAAAATAAATAATTTTTATGGAAATAAATATACAGTTCCTAACTATAGTAAAAAATATATTTTTAATGAAGCAAACCTTTTTTTCAATTGGTTTATATCAACTTACGTAAAAAACTTATATAATTCACATAATAAGAAAAAATTTAAATATATAGTCAATAGACTAATTGCCAATCTAAGACTTCCAAATGAAAAATTTGTTCATAGAGATTTCCATATTTCTAACATTATGTTTTATAAAAAAAAATTATATTTAATAGATAACCAAGATGCGGTGATAGGAAATACTGCTTACGATTTAGCCTCGTTGATAGATGATGTAAGGTTTAAAACAACAAATAAATTGAAAAAAAAAATATATTCATATTATATTACAAAAAATTCCAATAAATTTAATATTCATGATTTTAAAAATGATTTTGATATTTTATCTGTATTAAGAAATCTGAAAATATTAGGAATTTTTACTAGACTTGCAAAAAGAGATAATAAAAAGAAGTATTTAAAAATGCTACCTTATTGTTGGAAATTAATTCAAAATAGAATCGACGATCAAAAAATATTTGAAGAGTTGAAAACTTTTTTAAAAAAAAAAGAATTTAGAAAACATATATTATTATAATGCTAAAAATAAAAACCGCTTTAGTTTTGTGTGCAGGCTTTGGAAAAAGACTCAAACCTCTTACTAACAAAACACCAAAGCCATTATTAAAAATAAAAAATATTACTCTCTTAGAAAATACTTTAAATTTGTTGTATAAACTAAATATAAAGAACGTTTTAATAAATACATTTTATCTAAAAAATCAAATTAAAGATTTTATTTATAAAAAAAATTTTGAATTAAATATAAAAATTATTGAGGAGAATGAAATTATTTTAGATACGGGAGGTGGTATTTTAAATATGATTTCAAAAACGGAAGATGAAGATTTTATAACATTAAACCCAGATACATTTTGGTCAAATGACCATTTAAAAGAAATAAATGAAATGGAAAAATATTATTTTTCAAATAGTATTAAAAATATTCTATTAGTTGTTAATAAGAAAAAAAGTTTTGATAATAGGCATAAAGGAGACTTTAATTTAAAAGATAATCATTTGACCAGATCTACATCATGTGAATTAATTTATACAGGTTGTCAATTATTAAATAAAAACATTTTTAAGGGTACCCATAAAGAAATTTTTTCACTTAATGAAATTTGGGATAGATTAGAAAAAAATAAAAAATTATTTGGTTTTGAAAGCAAGGAACAATTTAATCATATAACTGATATTGAAATTTACAATAAATTTTCAAAAAACAACTAGATCTTTTGCTCTTGATCTATCTAAATAGGAAGCATCTAAGATTTCTGTTTTTTCATTAAAATTAATCACCAAGGGATTTCCGGTTGGTATCTCCAATTTAGATATTTTAACATCATCAATTTTAAATAAAAATTTGCATAGACTTCGAAGTGAATTACCGTGAGCAGATATTAAAACATTATTATTTTTTTTTAACATTGGAAGAACATTGCTTTCAAAATATTTCACTACTCGATCGTATGTATTTTTTAGTGACTCAGTATCTGGAATTTTATCTCTAGGTATATTATTGTAGACCTCTATGTTTATTGGATGATAAGGATTATTTCTATTTAAAGGTTCTGGCGAAATATTCCAAGATCTTCTAAATTCTAAAATTTTTTTATCTCCATAAATTTTTTTCATTTCATCTTTATTTAATCCTGTTAAAGCACCATAATGCCTTTCATTTAACTCCCATGCTTTTATAATTTTTTCATCTTTAATTCTTAAAGTATTTAATATTAATTTTAATGTATTAATGGCTCTTTTTTGAAGGGACGAATAAAAGAAATCTACTTTTATTTTTTTTTCCTTTATTAGTTCACCCGCTTTTACCGCTTCTAGTTTACCTTGTGCGGTTAGATCAATATCAACCCAGCCAGTAAATCTTTTCTGAAAATTCCACTCACTTTGACCGTGTCTTACTAAAATTAAATGACTCATAATTAAATATTATTTATAAGATATTTCACAAATGATAAAATTAATATTTCATGTTTTTAACATTATTTTTGCTTTTTTGTATTTATATCCCGGAAGCATATTAGGTTTTTTTATATATGGTAATTACAATAAACAACCACAAATTACTGGTGATTTTTTAATATCATCAAATCATTTATATGCTTTTTTATTACTATCTATTTTTGGTCTAATAAATTATTTCAAAACTGAGAAAAAACTTATTATTACCTATTTGGTAGGTATTTCAATATTTTTTGAATTATCTCATTTGATAATACCAAACAGATCATTTCAATTTTCAGACTTGTTTGGTAATATAGGTGGTGTTTTATTATCCTTATTAATATTTAATTTAATAAAATATTGGAGAGAAAAATGAGTTCATTTGAAGATAGAAAAAAAAGTTTTGAAAAAAAATTTGCCCATGATGAAGAGTTACAATTTAAAATTAGTGCTAAAAGAAATAAATATATAGGAGAGTGGGTATCCCAGATTCTTGGTTATGATGATAAAAAAAAAATGAATATATTCAAGATGTTATAAAAGCTGACTTTGCGGAAGCTGGGGACGAAGATGTGTTTAGAAAAATTAAAGAAGATTTAAAAAACTATAATAAAACTGATGATGAAATTAGAAAAAAAATGGATGAGCTTAATGAAAAAGCAAAATCTGAATTTAAGTAGCTTTATACTAATTTTTTTTTTAATTTTATCTTCGTGCTCTTCTATTCCGAAAAATACCGCTGATAGTTGTTCAATTTTTTCTGAAAGATATCTTTGGTATAAATATGCAAAAAAAACAGAAAAAAAGTGGGGAACTCCAATTTATATTCAGCTTGCTATTATAAAAATGGAATCTGATTTTGATTGGCTAGCCAAACCAGGCAGAACAAAAATATTTAAAATAATACCTTATAAAAGACCTTCAAGCTCATTCGGTTATTCTCAAGCAGTAAAAGGTACCTGGAAGCAATATAAAAGTGAAACTGGAAATAAATTTGCTACAAGAACAAGATTTAAAGATAGTGTAGATTTTATTGGTTGGTATACCAACAAGACTGAACAAATATTAAAAATATCAAAAAAAGATGCATTTAAACAATATATTGCATATCACGAAGGCTGGGGTAATTATAAAAATTATAGAAAAAAACAAAAGGTAATTCTTTTGGCCAATAAAGTTAAAGTTCAGTCAAACAAGTATAGATCTCAACTTAAAAAATGTGAAAAAAAATTGAATAGAAAAAAATATATTATTTTTTAATTTAGTTGTTTTTTTAGTTCTATATCGACAGCATCTATTCTCTTAGTATTTTTTGCTAGAGCCAAGTACATTGTTGGTGTTACATATAGTGTAAAAAATGTTGAGATAATCATACCTCCAAGAATAGTTGAACCTACAGCAAGCCTAGATCCCTCTCCAGCCCCAGGTCCAATATTACCTATAACTAAAGGCATCATTGCGATCATTGTGCTCAAGGATGTCATAATTATTGGTCTAAATCTCAGATCACATGCCTCTTTGATTGCGGCTTCAATGTTTTTACCTTTTATCCTTAATTGGTTTATGTAATCCACTATAAGAATACTGTTTTTTGTTGATATACCAATTAAAATCACAAGTGCTATTTGTGAAAAAATATTTACTGAACTATTTAAGAATAATATAAAAACTAAACCTCCAAAAACAGCAAGTGGTACAGTTAAAATTATTATAAATGGGTGAACAAATGAATTAAATGTAGCTGCCATTACAAGATAAGCGGTTAGCAGGGCTAATACAAAAATTATAAATAATTCATTGCTAGTTTCCTTAAGTTCTTCTGATTTACCTTTCCAGGCTATCTGATTTTCTGGAGCAATATTACTGACTGTATTTTCTAAGAATTTTATTGCTTCGGACAAAGTATAATTTTCATTAATATTTGCAGATATAGTTACTGCTCTTTGCCTATTGTATCTTGAAAGTACTTTTGCAGAACCCTCTTCTTTAAAATCTACTAAATTTGCTACTGAAATTAGCTTTTTTGTATTTTCAGATCGGACAAATATTTTTGCAAGACCTTCTTTATTTCTTCGATCAGAAAGATATTGTTGTAAAATAATTGGATATTCTTTTCCTAATTTATTAAAAGTAGTTACTCTTTTTCCACCATATAGTGTTTCTAGAGTTTGACCTATAGACTGAACAGATATTCCTAAATCTTTTGCTTTATTATTGTTTATTATCAATTTAACTTCTGGTTTGTTTACAGAGTAATCAGATTCAATTCTTGATAGATTAGGGTTCTCTCTTAATTTTTTTATAATTTGATTTTGAGTTTTTTGCAATTCTTCATAGGTGCTTCCCAAAATAACCATTTGTATTGGTTTATTATAATTAGAAACTCTTATTGATTGTGGTGAAATTGGAAAAGCTACAGCTTGCGGAACTGTAACTATTTTTCCAATTGCTTGTCTCATAATTGTTTGTGAATCTTGTTTTCTATTTTTCCAATGATCTAAAAGTGCAATTATTATAAAGCTGTTAAACGAATTACTTGATCTTCCAAAGCCAGGTACTCTCATTATAAATCTATTATAAGGACTATCATCAGATTGCAGCAAAGGTATTAAACGTTTCTCAACATCTTGTGCTCTCTTTTGGGTATACTCAAAAGAACTTCCTTCATCGGTAAATCCAATGATTAAGTATGCACCTCTGTCTTCCATTGGTAAAAGTTCTTTTTTTGAGAAATTGAATAATATTACCGATGAAATAATGATAAATATTATAAAAAAGGAGACAACTTTCTTTTTATATAACCAAAAAGATAAGGTTTCTTGATAAAACTTTGAAAATGAATTGAATATTTTTTCGAATTTTGAAATAACAAAATTTTTATTCATCTTTTTTGATAAAAACTTGCTCCCTAGCATTGGGGAAAGCGTTAAGGCAACAAAAGAAGATACAATTATAGAAAATGTTAGCGCTATTGCTGTTTCTCTAAATAAAGTTCCTGATATACCTTCTATAAATATTAAAGGTAAAAATACAGCCACAAGGATAAGAGTTGTTGCAATAATAGCAAAAGTAATTTGCTTTGATCCTTTGTACGCTGCCACTAGAGGAGTTTCTCCATTTTCAATTCTTCTATAAATTGCATCAGTCATAATTACTGAGTCGTCAGTAATTATTCCTATTGCTAAAATAAAACTCAAAAGGACAAATATATTTATCGATAGACCAAATAAGTATAAGCCTAAAAAGGAGGCTATCAAGCTTACTGGTAACGCTACCGCGGGCACTATTACTGCTTTCAGATTTCCAAGAAATAGATAGATAATTATTACGACCAATATGAAAGCAATAATAAGAGTTTTATACACTTCATTGATTGCTGCTCCAATGTAAGTTGCTCTATTAAATGCTATCTCTAAATTTAGACCTTCTGGCAAAGTTTTTTTAACTTCAGATACTTTTTTTTTAATATCTTTAGATAATTCTACAGTTGATGCTCCAGTTCTAGCATAAATACCTATTCCTACAGTCTTCAAATTTAAACTGTCTTTTCTTTGGGCTTTGAATAAAGTTTTTTCTGAAACTGGACCAAATTCGATGTTAGCTACATCTGATAATTTAACTACATTTTTTTTATTTTTTTTAACTGGTAATTCTTTCAATTTATCAATTGAGTCATATGATTTATCAAGATTCAAGGTAAGATCTATATTGTTTGCTTCCAAAGTACCTGCTGGCAAACTGATATTTTCACTCCTCATCGCTTTTTCTATTTCTTGAATAGTTATGTCATTAGCTGCAAGTTTAATTGGATCTACCCAAATTCTAACACTAAGCTCTCTTAGTCCACCAACTCTTATTCGTCCAACATTTTTAACACTTGAAAATGTATCAACTAAATATCTTTCAGCATAATCACCAAGCTCCAAATCGGTCCATGTTGATGACGACAAACCTAACCACATAGTTGTAGTAAATCCAGCAGCTTGTTTTAAAATTTGAGGCGGATCTGCTTCTACGGGTAAATTATCGACTACTCTTGATACTCTTTCCCTAATATCATTAGCCGCATTATCCAAATCAATATCTGTATCAAAAATAACATTGATAGTGCTTCTTCCATTTTCCGATATTGAATCAATATTTTTTATTCCTTCTGCGCCACCTACAACGTCTTCAATTACTTGAGTTACCTCCTGATCAATAATTGGTGCCGAGGCAGATTTATAATCAACTTGAATTTGAACTACTGGAGGCTGAATTCCAGAGGGCAATTCCCTCACTGGAAGTTTCCAAAAAACAAATATTCCAAAAACGATAAGAATTAAAGACATTACCCATGAAACCACTGGTCTTCTTATGCTAACTTCTGTTATATACATTTATCTTTCAATTGGTTTAATTTTACCTCTTGGTCTTACCTTTTTTAAACCTTCGGCAACTATAATATCACCCTCGTTAAGACCAGATATAACTTCTACATATCCGCTATCTCTGATACCAATTTTTATTTCTTCTTTAATTGCTGTGTTGCTATCATCTACTTTATATACATATGCTTTATTTCCCTCTAGCATTAGACTTGTATCGGGTATACCCAAAGAATTTCTTATATTGTATTTAACAGTTACTTCTATTAAAGAGCCAGGCATCAACTCTAAATTTTGATTTTCTATTTTTATTCTTGTTAAAATACTTCTTGTATCGGCATTAATTCTGCTTGAAACACCATCAACAACTCCATTATAAATTTTATTTTTATAACCTGAAAAACCTGCTTCAATTGGCAATCCTTTTTTTATATAAGGAGCAAATATTTCAGGTATTTTAATATCAGAATAAATTATAGAGCTATCATCTAAAGTTATTATAAATAAGTTTTCAGATCCTAGTACATCCTCAGATAAACCTCTTTTACCCAAAATTCCATCAAACGGCGCAACAATATTGCCTTCTTTTAGTTTAGCAACTATTTCTCCTTTTTTAATAAATTCATTTAATTTAAGATCTGAAAGTAATTCACTTTTTTTAACTCTGAAAGATTGAGTTTTATATGGAATAGCGGTTCCAAAACTCTCAATTTTTTCAGAAAAATTATTATTTACTACTTGAGCAACTATTAAACCTGGAGGAGGTCTTTTGCCAAATTTTTTTTTGAAATGCATTCCAATCATTTGTCTAGCAACTATTATCGTTGCAATAACTAGAAAGAAAATTACTACGACAGAAATAATTTTTGTTGATCTTTTCATTTAATTTTTTTTACCATATTCTGCCCATGACCCATCATAAACAGTCGGTAAATACTTATCATTAATCAAAGAATAAGCTAGACTTAAAACCGCCGCTGTAATTCCGGATCCACAGGAAAATACAACATTATTTTCTTCGATAATTCCTAATTTTGCAAACTTTTCTTTAATAATTTTTTTTTCTAAAAAAGTTTTATCATCTTTATTAATAATTTCGTTAAAAGGTAGACTGTATGAGTTTTGTATTGAGCCACTTCTTAAACCTGGTCTAAGTTCTTTCTCTAGCCCCAAAAATCTATTTTTGCTTCTTGCATCTACAACTTTAAATTTTTTCTTTAATATATTATCCTCTATCTCATCTTTATTTTTTACCAGTTTATCTAACTTATTTGCTACATAAATATTTTTTTTAATATTTGTCTTTTCGCTAGTCAATTTTCTATTTTCTTTTTTCCATTTTTGAAATCCTCCATCTAAAACAGAAATCAAATTAGGTTTATGGCCAAAAAAAATAAATGTATACCAACATCTACATGCACTAAATACATCAGAGTTATCATAAACAATAATTCTATCCTCATTGGAGATTCCAAGATTTGAAACTATTTCTTCCCAATCTTTTTTACCAGGTAACATGTGTGGAAGATCACTTTTTTTATTTGAAAATTTGTCTATATCAAAAAAAATTGCATTTTTAATATGTTCTCTCTTATATTCTTCATATCCATTTCTTAGAATATTTGGCATATGCCATGACGAGTCGATGATTCTAACTTTAGATATGTTCCTTTCTAACCATTCAGTTGAAACTAAAGACATTTTATCTTTTCTCTAAATATCGTTGATGGTATTCTTCTGCCACACAATAATTTTTAACTAATGAAACTTTTGTAACAATTTTTCCATAATACTTTTGATTATTTTTCTTTATGACTTCTTCTGCAATATTTTTTTGATTTTCATTTAAATAAAATATTTCACTTCTATACTGTGTCCCAATATCTGGACCTTGTGAATTTAATGTAGTTGGATCATGAATTTCGAAAAAAAAATTTAAAATTTCTTCATAAGAAATTACTTTAGAGTCAAAGTCTATTTTGACTACCTCGGCATGATTTGTATTGCCAGTACAAACTTCCTCATATGTTGCTTTTTCAGTATTTCCACCACAATAACCAACTTCAGTTTTTATAACTCCTTTAAGCTTACTGAATTTTATTTCAGGTCCCCAAAAACATCCACATGCTAGTATCGCTATTTCCATTGATATATTTTTTATTTCTTCTAAAGTTATTATTATGTTTTCCAAAAATCAATTAGGCTTTTTGTACATGCTACTATCAGTATGTGCATTTTCCATAATGGATTTAATTGTTAAGTGGTCAGAAAATTATCCTGTTGGAGAGGTATTATTTTTTAGAGGGATTTGTGGGTTAATTCCTCTGTTTTTTTTGATACCTAGAGATAGATATTTTAACTTTTACAAAACTGATAGAGCCTTTTTGCACTTTAAAAGATGTGCATCAGGCCTAATTGCTATAGTTGCAATTTTTATTGCATTAAGAAAACTTCCTTTAGCTACAGTTGTTAGTATTTCGTTTGCTGCACCAATTTTTACAACTATATTATCAATTTTTTTATTAAAAGAAAAAGTAGGTTTGTATAGGTGGTTAGCAGTTGTTGTGGGCTTTGTTGGCATTATAGTAATTTCAGAACCTGGATTTACATCTATGAATGTATACTATTTATATCCTATAGTTTTTTGTTTAGGTCTTTCCTATGTTGCAATAGCCATTAAACAATTGTCCAAAACAGAGCCAGTATGGTTAATAAGTTTTTATTTTTCTATTTCAATAATGATTTTAAGTTTTTTTACTATTCCACAAGGGTGGTTGTTGCCCAGTTTAATAGATTTATTTTTATTATCACTTTTGGGAATTCTAGGAGGTTTGGCAAATTTATGGCTTACCCAGTCTTACAAATTTTCTGATGTATCGTTAGTTACACCTTTAAAATATTTGGCATTAGTTTTTGCTATATTTTTTGGTTATTTTATATGGGAAGAAGTTCCAACCTATAAAACGCTTATTGGTTCTATATTAGTTATTGTTTCGTCACTAATTATATTTAGAAGGGAAGTATACTTAAATAAACAAGTATCAATTTCTAGGCATGAGTAACCCACCAAAGTATTGGAAGAAAGCAAAGCAAATATTATCAAAGAAAGACTTAGTTTTAAAAAAAATAATTAAACAAAACAGAAATGCATATTTAAAAACTAGAAATGATCCTTTTTTTTCAATTTGCAGAACTATAATAGGCCAGCAAATATCGGTAAAAGCTGCAGATTCTATATGGGCCAAGTTTAGAATTAAGTGTAAAAAAAAAATTCAACCTAAAGTAATAATAAAAGTAAATAAAAGAAGTTTAAGGAGCGCAGGGTTATCA
>CEUA01203858.1_pt1 | contig 13849 bp, 12 predicted proteins | sample 361541 | NCBI WGS metagenome assembly CEUA01 (sample SAMEA2623079, study PRJEB7988) | marine metagenome | isolation source: saline water (ENVO:00002010), including
TCAATAGGAAGCCCTGAAATAGATTTATCAACAGAAATAATTTTATAAAAACCATTTGAAAGAAAATTAAATTGAAAATCGCCATTGTCAGAAGCATCGACAACATAATCAGGAGCGCGCTTATAGAATAGCTTACTATTTTCATTAACTTTATTGATTCTCCAAAGCTCTATTGATGCTAAACTTGAATGATAAACTTTTCCTTGAATACTTCCTTGATCAATTTTCTCTCCAGTTGCAAATGCTAATTGTACTTCTTCTCTGATTTTTACTTTATGCTCATCAATTAAATTTCTATTAATTGAAATAATATAAGTTTGATCTTTTATTAAAGAATCATTTAACTCAATAATTACATTAGGGTTTTTTAAACCAATTGTTATTGGATTTAATGGCTTAGGAAATACTTTAATAGACTTGTGGATTGAAGATTCTTCAATGAACTCTGAAAAAGTAATTTTAATTTCCCCCCCTTTAAAGTTAATAGATTTATCAGGAGGTGTTATTTTGACTACCTCTGGAGGTATTTCATCCTTTGGTCCTCCTGAAGGAGATTGAATTGCGGCACATGAAAAGAAACAGAGTAGGCCAAATGTAAAAAAAATATTAATAAAACTGTTCAATTAGTTTTCAATCCTTATTTAGTTGAAAAGGAATTATTTTTTTAAATATCATATTCTCTTTTGATAATTCAGTACTTATACACCAAACTTTTAAACCAACATTAAAACCATCTAAAAGAGCTTGGGAAAATTTAAAGTCTCTTTCCCACATTGGTTTAAAAAAATTTACATCTGACCTTTGGCATACAAATAAAATGCCTGCATTTTTTCCTTTTTTGACAATCTCTGTCAAAAGTTTTATGTGTTTTAATCCTCGAGATGTAATAGCATCTGGAAATTTTGCTATACCATTATCTAAAAAAGTAACTGATTTTACTTCTAAAAGAAAATCTTCATTTTCCAAATTTTTTAGCAAAAAATCTATTCGATGATTACCTACTGTAAACTCTGTAGATACAAGTTTATACTTTTTAAATATTGGTAATTCTTTTTTATCTAATGCTTCTTTTATAAATTTATTTGGCAAAGTAGAAACTAGCGAAATATAGTGTCCATTATGAAAAACCATAATTGTAGAAAATTTTGTTTTACGACCTGATTGATTTTTAATTCTTCTAACTAATAAATTAGCATTTGGAGTTAATAATTCTTTTAATCTTCCAGGATCTGCTAAGTGACTCTTAAATAATTTATTATTAATTTTTATGATAACAACAAAGCGATTAGGTCTTGAAATAAAAGTTGCATTTATTAATGGACCTTCAATTATCATGCTTAAGTTTAATATTATTTGAACATATTGATAAATTCAAAATTTTAGTAGATTTATATCAAACATTTTAATGCCATTAGTACCATCATATATAAAAAAGTTAAAAAGCTATAAACCTGGAAAGTCAATAGTAGAAGCTCAAAGAGAGTTCGAATTAAAAAGTTTTATAAAACTTGCTTCAAATGAAAATCCATATGGCCCTTCACCAAAAAGTATGGAGGCCATAAATAAAGCAAGTCATAAAATCCATAGATATCCAGATGCTACTGGGTTTGAATTAAGAAATACCCTTGCCCAAAAATACAATTTGGACGTAAAAAATGTTATCTTAGGATCTGGATCTGAAGGGATTATGTCTACAATTATGAGGACATTTTTATTGAAAGATGATGAACTAATAAGTGCCTCAAATTCTTTTATTGGATTTAAAGTTTTAGCAAATGCTTCAGGTTGCAAAACTCATTGGGTACCAATGAAAAATAATCGTTATGATTTAAAAAAAATTTCCAAAAAAATAAATGATTATACAAAAATTATCTATATTGCAAATCCCGATAATCCAATGGGTACCTTTATTACAAAATCTGAATTTGATAAATTTTATAAGTCTGTACCGGATAGAGTTTTAATTATTCTAGACGAAGCTTACTTTGAATATGCTAAAGATTTTGAAGGATATCCTAATTCAATGAATTATCGTTATGATAATGTCATCACATTGAGAACATTCTCTAAAGCATATGGCCTTGCTGGAATCAGGGTTGGATATGGATTTGCACATGATTCTTTAATTGAAAATCTTTTAAAAGTAAAAGCTCCTTTTGAACCTTCCTTATTAGGGCAAATCGCAGCAAGTGCAGCATTAAGTGATCATTTCTTCTTAGAAAAATCAATTAAAATGAATAATATTGGAATTAAATACCTAGAGGGTGAATTCACAAAAGAAGATATTCGTTTTATTTCAAGTTCAACTAATTTTATAACAACAATATGGCCCTCAGAAAAAATTGCAAATCAGATTAGTCATAAGCTTTTAAAAAAAGGGTTTATAGTTCGACAACTGACTGCTTTTGGATCTCCAAATTATATTAGGATATCAGTTGGACTTGAAGATGAAAACATTAAATTTATAAAGGCTATAAAAGACATAATATGACTGATTTAAATTATTCAATTAGAGGATTTGATTATTGCGAATTTTTCGTTAGTAATGCCAAACAAGCCGCTCATTTCTACCAAAAAACTATGGGCTTTGAACTAATAGCATTTCAAGGACTTGAAACCGGTAATCGAGATAGAGTAAGCTATGTTTTAAATCAAAATAAGATTAACTTTTTAATAACATCTCCACTAAAAAAAAATACTGAAATTGGTAGACATATTGACATTCATGGAGATGGGATAAAGGATATTGCTTTTACTGTAGATAATTCAACCATCGCATACGAAGAATCAATAAGTCGTGGAGCAGTTAGTGAATATGAACCAAAAATTATTGAAGACAATAATGGATCAGCTATTATTTCAGCAATTAAAACCTTTGGAGATACCATACACACTTTTGTTGAACGAAAAAATTATAATGGTCCATTCCTTCCAGGATTTAAACAAATCCAAAGTCCTAAAAACAATACCAGAAAAAATCTATTCCACATTGATCATATCGTTGGAAATCAACCTGATGGTGAGATGATTTCAGTCTGTGATTATTACGAAAAAATATTTCATTGGAAACGATTTTGGAGTGTTGATGACAAAGATATCAACACTGAGTTTTCATCCTTAAGATCAATTGTAATGGCTAATAATAATAAAATAATTAAAATGCCCATTAATGAACCAGCTGATGGAAGAAAGAAATCTCAAATACAAGAATTTATCGATTATTACGAAACTGCAGGGGTTCAACATTTAGCACTCTCAACAAAAAATATAATTGAAACTGTTTCAAAAATGAGATCATATGGAGTAGAGTTTTTACCAACACCAGCATCCTATTATAAAGATTTAATCACAAGAGTAGGCAATATTGATGAAGACATAAAAACCTTAGAACAATTAGGTATTTTAGTTGATTCAGATGAAGACGGATATTTATTACAAATTTTTACTAAACCTCTCCAAGATAGGCCAACCCTTTTCTTTGAAATTATTCAACGAAAAGGATCAAGCAGTTTTGGAAAAGGAAACTTTAAAGCATTATTTGAATCAATTGAAAACGAACAATTAAAAAGAGGTAACCTGTAAATGAAATTTGCAACCTATAATTTTTACGAAGGTTCACAACCTAGATTTGGTTTCAAAAAAGATAATTATATTATTGATATAGTAAGAGCATCCATTTGGGTAAAAAAGGATCAAGAAGACTCTTCATTTTTAGAAATACCATCTGAACTTAAACTTGCTCTTATAAATTGGGAATCTAATATCACAAAATTAAAAAAACTTTATAAGGCTATTCCTGATAGTGAACTTGATTCATTATTTGCAAATGGAAAACCTATCGCTACTTTAGAAAGAGATGTCAAACTACTTTCTCCAATAATAAACCCTCAATCATTTAGAGATTTTTATGCATTTGAACAGCATGTTAAAGCAGCCAGAAAACTAAGAGGCTTAGAGATGCATCCTGATTGGTTTAAAATTCCAATCTTTTACTTCTCAAACCCATCAGCATTATACGGTCATAAACAAGAGATCCCGTATCCTTTAAATACAAATGAGTTAGATTTTGAACTTGAATTCGCGATTATTCTAGCAAATGGAGGATCTAATATCAAAAGTGAGGATGCATCAAAATATATTGCGGGCTATACTATTTGTAATGACTGGTCTGCTCGGGATCTTCAAAGAGAAGAAATGGCTATGAGTCTTGGCCCTGCAAAAGGAAAAGATTTTGCATCTAGCTTTGGCCCCTATATGGTTACTCCTGATGAATTAGATCACGCTTTAGATCTAAGTGGTAAATTACATCTTAGAATGACTTGCCATGTAAATGGTAAATTAATTTCAGATGGCAACACAAATGATTTATATCATCCGTTTACTAAGATGATTGAAAGAGCTTCAATGAATACGAATCTTCTTCCAGGAGATATCTTAGGATCGGGTACAGTTGGAACTGGATGTATTTTAGAGCTAAGACCAGAGAATGTAGGAGGTTGGCTCAAAAAAGGTGATGTTGTAAAGCTTGAAGTTGAAGGGCTTGGTGTTTTAGAAAATAAAATTATATAATTCTAATGCCTTTCTATCAAAAACAAGGAAAAATTCCGCCTAAACGCCACACCCAATTTAGAAATAAAAAAGGTGAACTATATTGGGAAGAGTTAATCAGTAGAGAAGGCTTTAGTGGAGTCTATTCAAACATTTACCATAGAAAACCTCCAACTTCTGTGGAAAAAATTGGCGAGTTTAAATCTATAAAAATTAAACCAAATCAAAATATTCATCGACACTATCATATTAAAACAGAAAAAATAAAATTGGAAGGAAATGCGATTAAATCTCGTTATCCATTATTCTATAATTCTGATTTAATTGTATATAAATCACACATGAACCAGTCTATGGACTCTCTCTTTAAGAATGGCTGTGCAGATGAAATAATATTTATTCATAGTGGTATTGGAAAATTCAAATCAAATTTTGGCAATTTAGATCTTTGTGCAGGAGATTACCTTATTATACCAAAAGGTACCATCTGGAAAATAGACATAGATAAAAAAATTAAAGCCCTTGTAATTGAATCAAAATATCCAATTGAGACACCTCGACGTTATAGAAATAATTTTGGGCAACTACTTGAGCATTCTCCATTTTCCGAGAGAGATATTAAAACACCAAAACTTAACAAAACAACTCCTGATCACTCATGTATAGTTAATATTAAACTAACTAATGGAATTCAAAGTTATAAATACAAATATCATCCATTTGATTTAATAGGATGGGATGGCTTTTATTTTCCTTGGATATTTAATATAAATGATTTTATGCCTATAACAGGGAAAATACATCAACCGCCTCCTGTTCATCAAACCTTTCAATCCAAGAATTTTGTTATATGTTCTTTTGTCCCAAGATTATTTGATTATCATAAAGATTCAATTCCAGCTCCTTACGCTCACAGTAATATAGATTCTGACGAAATAATATTTTATTCAAAAGGCAATTTTATGAGTCGGAAAGATATAGAACCTGAATCTATTACATATCATCCATCAGGTATACCTCATGGACCCCAGCCTGGTAAAATTGAAGAGTCCCTAAAAGCATCTAAGACTAATGAACTTGCTGTAATGATAGATACTTTTAAACCACTGAATATTGTGGACTCAATAGATAACATTGAGGATAAAAATTATCCTTTTTCTTGGTTGTAATATGATAATTGATCCTCAAGAACAATCTTTTCAAGAAAATCATAAACTTATGATTGGCTCAATAGTTCCAAGACCTATTGCACTTGTTTCAACGATATCAAATAATGGCATCAATAACCTTGCACCCTTTTCTTATTTTAATGGTGTTTGTTCAAAGCCTCCAACCATTATGTTTGCTCCTGCAAGAAGAGGTTGGGATGGTAATGAAAAGGATACACTAGTAAATATTAGAGAGTCTAAAGAATTTACTATTAACATAGTTTCTGAATCATTTGTAGAAAAGATGGTCGTTTGTGGTACAGATTTTGACCCAAAGGTTGATGAATTTGATACTTCAAAACTAATAAAAGTTCCATCAAAAAAAGTAAAACCTCCAATTGTAAAACAATCAAAAGTAAGCTTTGAATGCTTACTTAGCCAGATTGTCCAAATAGGTAAAAATGAAGCAGGTGGAGGATTTATAGTTATTGGGGAAATTATTTTATTTCATATAGATGATAAAGTATATAATAAGGGTCATCTAAACCTTAGCGAATTAAACCCTGTGGGAAGACTTGCTGGAGATTGGTATACTCGTTCTAAAGATAATTTTAAAGTTATCCGAAAAATAAAACCAAATAATTAAAATTATTGATTATTCAACCTAATCTTTATATCAAAATATGGACATTGAACTAAAACAACGCATCTATGATGCTCAATGCATTGGTAATGTTGAACCAATTGAATATATGATACCTTATCCAAGTGTGAGATCATTAATAGAAGGGCAAAATATTAAATATGGTAATCAACTAGTTATAGAGGATGATAATATTACAAATTCAAAGTACCATCAACTAATTCAACAAACTGCCCATTGGTTGGCTCATAAAGGATTAAAACCCAAAGATAGGATAGTTTTACCAAAACTCGAAAAATATCAATCAGAAGTTTTATTATTTAGTATATGGCAAATTGGAGCTACATCGGTACTAACAAAAGAACCTTTATCAAAAAAATATAAAAATCATTATAATATAAAGGAAATTAATTTTGAAAATAAAGATCTCTTATCCGATATTACATCCTTTCCAAAAATTTACAACCCAAAACATAAACCATTATTAAATGAAGAAGCTCTCATAACATTTGAAAATGGTTCCGGGATTAGACTTTCACACTACAATTTATTAATCAATACAAGTGGTGTTTTAAAATTAATAAATATAAAAGGGCGTATCCGATATTCTTGTAAAATAGATTTTTATACAAGCGGGTGGGTAATACTTAAAGCTATCTTGCCTATCTACGGTGGTTATATTTATGATGATAATAATGCTGATTTAACCATAGCAAAATCCAATGCAGACTTTAATATTCGTTATGACTTAAATAATTTAGATAAATTCAATAATAATGATATAGCAATGTGTCCTCAAAATTCAGGTATCATTTCTATAGGGAAAAACCCTATCCATCTTACACAGTTTTCAAGAAATAAAAGTAAACTTATTATTAAGGGGCATTCTGTAATGATGAGCTACTTAGATCAAAAATTAAATAAAAAATCATTCAAGGAAAAATCTCTATTTATTTCTATCTAAGAATATCTTTTAAAACTTCTAATGCATGCTCTTTTGGTTTAACCTTAGAGTAAACTTTTTCAATTATACCTTTTTCATCTATTAAATACGAAATTCGAAATATCCCTTCATACTCTCTTCCATACATTTTTTTCATTCCTATAGCTTCATATGCCCTTATTATCGTTTTTTCAGTATCAGATAATAATTTAAAAGGGAAACTTTGCTTATTACAAAAATTGTTTTGTGATTTCACAGTATCCGCACTCATCCCTAAAATGACTGTATTAACCTCTTTAAAATTTTGAAACTCATCCCGGAGTTTCTGACCTTCTATAGTTCAGCCAGGTGTACTTGCCTTTGGGTAAAACCAAAGCAGAACCTTCTTCCCTTCAAAATCTTTTAATTTTACTAAATCTCCATTCTGATCTTCTAAAGAAAAACCTGGTGCTTTTATTCCCTCTTTTAACATTTTAACTCCTATATTATTAAATAATTTTTGACCATTTTATACGCGCATCTTTTGAGTTTAACATATTATATACAACCTTTAATCCTTTTTTCTGTCCATCCCAAGTTAATTTATCATGAGCTTTTTTAAAACTTAACCATTTAAAATTACAATGTTCTTCTGATAAGGAAATTTTTTTATTTTTTACTTCAATTCCAAAAACAGGCACTAAATTTATACGGTCACCATGCTTCTCATAAAATTTACTCACGTAATCAGCCACAAACATTTTATGAGCTGTTAACCCTGTTTCTTCTTTTAACTCTCTAAGGGCAGCTTGCCAAGCAAGCTCACCTTTTTCAATTTTACCGGCAACTCCTTGCCAAAGGAATTCATAAATTTTTGTTTTAGATCTCTTAAGCAACAAAAAACTTAATTTATTGTTTTCATAAGAATATACATACACATCTATCACCCTAACTAAAACTTTAGTCATTACATACCTTTATAATTTTTCATATTTTCAAGTGTTGTATTTGACCAAGATAAAAACGTATCATTATTTATTTGCTGTTTTATTTCTTTCATTAAATCTAAATAGAATACAAGATTTAAAGTTGAGGCAATTCTTAAGCCTAAAATTTCATTAATATTAAATAGATGCCGTACATATGATTTTGAATATAATTTACCCCACAAATGACTACTTTTAGTATCTAAAGGAGAAAAATCCTTTTTAAATTTTTCATTTTTTATATTTATTACACCTCTGGATGTGAAAATATGTCCGTTCCTACCATTTCGTGTCGGCATTACGCAGTCAAACATATCTATACCTTTTAAAACAGCCTTTATAATATCTGAAGGTCTACCAACTCCCATTAAATACCTTGGTTGATCTTTAGGAAGAATCGTATTACAATATTCAATAGTATCAAGCATTGCTTCCTTTTCCTCACCCACTGCTAAACCTCCAATAGCAATACCACACTTAGAAAAAGGAATTAATTCTTCAATACTTCTCTTCCTAAGCTCCTCGCTTGTAGAACCTTGGACTATGGGAAAAAGAGTCTGCTTATAATCATATAGCCCTGGGTTATTTTTTAACCACTCTGAACAACGCTCCATCCATGACGTAGTTCGATTGACAGCTCCTTCAACAATTTTATCATCAGCATTTCCTGGTGGGCACTCATCAAAAGCCATAATAATGTCAGCACCTAACTTTCTTTGAATTTCCATAGAGAATTCTGGCGTAAACATGTGCCTACTTCCATCTAAGTGTGATTGAAATTCGACACCATTATCAGAAATTTTATTTAATCTAGATAAGGAAAAAACTTGAAACCCACCACTATCTGTTAAAATAGGTTTATTCCATGCATTAAATTTATGCAATCCCCCCGACATATTTACGACTTCTGTTCCAGGCCTCAGATAAAGATGGTATGTGTTCCCTAATATAATTTGTGAATCTATTTCTTCTAACTCATTTGCAGAAATAGTTTTAACTGCCCCAACAGTTCCGACTGGCATAAAAACAGGTGTCTCTATAGCACCATGGTCTGTTTCTATTAATCCTGTTCTTGAATTATTTGATATATTTTTAACTGTGAACTTCATAAAAAATAGCTTAATTAATTAAAAAAGTGATCTAAATACATCTTTGACAAGCTTTACAGTTTCTAAAGAAATATCAATATTTTTAATTTTTTCATTTATACTAGCAACAGGTACGATTGCTTTTTTAAACCCCAACGCTGATGCTTCAATAAGTCTTTGTTTTAATCTATTAATTGATCGTATTTCTCCAGCTAAACCAACTTCTCCCAATAAAATAGTATCCTCATCTATCGGTTTATTCATAATGCTTGATGCTATTGCTGAAAGTATAGATAGATCTGCTGCCGGATCATCAACTTTTAATCCTCCAACTAAATTCACAAAGACATCTTTATTTGCAAAGGCTAACCCTAGTCTTTTATCTAAAACAGCTATAAGCATTGCTAATCTCTTATGATCATATCCATTTACATTTCTTTGAGGGCTCCCATAATTAGTATCTGAAACTAGAGCTTGGACTTCAACTAATATTGGGCGTGTACCTTCAAGAGAAGGATAAATACTTGTTCCCGCAATATTTGAACTTCGTTCGGCTAAAAACATTTTAGATGGATTTAAAACTTCTTTTAATCCTAATTCATCCATTTGGAATAATCCAATTTCATGAGTGGCTCCAAACCTGTTTTTTATAGAACGAAGAATTCTATGATCAGAGCGATCATCGCCTTCCATATAAAGAACAGTATCAACCATATGTTCTAACATTTTAGGTCCAGCAATTGCCCCTTCTTTAGTTACATGTCCTACAATAATAATAGAAATATTTTGCTGTTTTGATATCTCAAGAAGCCTTTGACCACAATCACGTATTTGGCTTGGTGATCCAGGTAAAGAATCTAACCCGGAATTCATAATAGTCTGAATTGAATCAATGATTACTAATTCAGGTTTTATACGATTAATATGATTACCAATACCATCAATTTCATTTTCACCTGATAAAAATAGCTGTTCTTGCCCAATTTGAAGCCTTTGTGCTCTAATTGCAACCTGCTCTTCACTCTCCTCAGCAGAAATATAAAGAGTCTTCACATTTACTCCTGAACATAAATGTAAGGATAAAGTAGATTTACCCACCCCTGGACTACCTCCTAATAAAATTAGGGAACCTGATAGAATACCTCCTCCTAAAACTCTATCTGCTTCTCCTATGCCTGTTTTAATTCTCTCACCAAGGTTAGTACTGAGAACGTCATTTAAAAGTTTAGACTCTCTAATTGAACTTGTTTTAATATTCTTATTTTTTGAAATTTTAAACTCAGATAGTGTCCCCCATTCTCCACATGAAGGACACTTCCCATTCCACTTAGGAAAATCATCACCACATGAAGAGCACAAGAAAGATGTTTTTACTTTAGCCATTATATAAAAGTTTTTTATTAAAGTATTAGGCTGATTTTAATATTTGACTACCAATCTGGGCCTAATGAAAAGTACCATTGTGGCTTGGAATAACCATTTGTGTTTTTATCCCAAGCTGTTTCTATTCTAAGTAAAAAATATCCTAAATTAATTTTTGTTCCCACACCAATTGTGGTAACCCATGGTGAGAAATCAATTGAATCATTAAAACCATAACGTTCTGGCCATTTTGAATTATTAAGTCCATATCTATTTTTATTATTGAACTCTCCAGCCTCGTCCCATGCGGCACCAATGTCCATGAATGCATGTCCTCTAATGTTACCAAAAATAACCTTCAAAGGAAAACCCAATGCAAGATAATTGATAAAAGGAAATCTTACCTCTAAATTAAATAATGAAGTAGTGTTGCCAAAACGTTCTGCAAATCTTGCGCCACGTAGTGGGAAAGCATATTCTGTAAAATATAGATCATGAATTAAAGAAGCATTGGCAGTATCAAGGAGAACTTCTCTAAAAAGGCTTAAATCATCACTACCATTTGTTTCACCACCTCCAGCTAATAAGTATGGCATCCCTCCTAAAAAGAATTTTTGTTTATTTTGCCCCACACTTTTTCCGAAAAATGCTCTTACCGCAAATGTATAATCTTTACCAAATCTCCAATATTTTCTTATATCAGATTTAATTGTTTGAAATGTTATTTTATCTTCCCCACCAGGGCTGATTGTAAAAGTAGTATTTTTTCTAAAACCATCAACTGGCCCTGTGAAACCAAAAACTGAATTATCATATACCCAACTTACCGATGGCAAAATGGCTGAATCATTAGACTCACTTTCTTTTTTATATTGAATTTGATCCCATCCATCATAATACTGCTTTAAAATTGAATAATTAATATTATGAATCGACAGACTATAGTCTAATCTTTGAAATTTACTAAAAGGATGAGAAATTAAAGATTGAATCCCATAATGTCGCAGGCGGCCCAATGAACTGTAATCTACATTAAAAAAGTTTGCTGTTTGAAAAGCAACAATATAATAGTCTAACTTATTTTTTAGGTAAGCATATTGAAAAAAGTAATCACTATTTTCTAATGTTAAAACCATCTCAGTACCAAAAGATATTTTATGATCTCCTAAAATATCACTAAATGAAAAGTAGGTCATCCCACTTGTTCCAAAAACATTACTTATCTGCACGTTACCACTAACTAAGTCTAAAGTAAACTTAGTTTTATAATTTTTGGAGACATATTCTCCATCAATTTTAGATGAGTCAATAGAAATTAACTCATCAGGTTGATCAGATTTCATCGAAGTATTAAAATGTTGAAACCCTTCAGCAAAAATCCAGTTAGAATAATCATTCGAGGATTTGATATTAGTATTTGATTTATGCTTTCGAAGATCTGATATTGACTCTGTTTCCATTTTACCATTAAGTATAAAATTAGTTGGATTAACAAGTTTTTCTTTTAAGCTTAATGGATTTGATATACTATATAAATCCCAACCAATTCCTGAGTACCCTGCAAAAATTAACATTTCATCATTTTTAGAAATAGTTGGTTGCTGTAAGCCTGTTAAAACATTAGTGATTGGATGACTTTGAATTTTATCATCAGATAAATTTTGAGAAATACTTTGTTTAAATAAATTCCAAACCCCATTATAATCTGCAGTATATAAAATAGATTCTTCTGTATTTGACCAAATCGGATGAGATTCATTATGATTAGAATTCGTATATCTAGTGATTTTATTATTCAAAGTATTAACACTATAAATATCTGTTTGTTTATAATTATGAGCATTCATTACTCCAATAAAATCTCCTGAAACATAATCTCCTCTATCTGAAGCAAATAGAATTTCCGTACCTGAAGGATTCCACGAAGGATATGAATCAGAAAAAATATCATTAGTTATTCTATCAATTATTTCAGTCTTAATATTATAAATATAAATATCAGATGAATTATCTACCTGTCCTATGAAAGCAATTTGATTACCTGATGGACTCCAAGACGCAGAAAAGACCCCATTCATATCCAGTTCAATCTTTTTACCTCTTTTTGTATCAACATCAATTATATGAAGCGCATCACTTTTACCCGCTTTTGCTGCTAAAACTATTTTTTTACTATCTGGCGACCATGATATACCTGGCTGAAGCCATTTGAGCTCTTCAAAATCAACTGACCTATTACCTTTGATTAGTTTTTTTATTTTTTTACCTGTAATTGCATCTAAGAGTAAAATATCAAAATAACCCATTTCATCTGATAAGACTGCAACCATACTTCCATCTGGAGAAATTGCAGGACTAACATTATAAAAGTTCCTTGCTTTTTTATGATCAGTAATTTTTTCAGACATATCTTCAAGAGGGTCTCTATCTTTAACATCTGCCCAGTACTCTTTTTTTAAATATTTATGCCATTGTTTAGTAAGGTCTTCATAGTTCATACCTAATGCTCTCTCATATCCTTTTTCAGCATTTTGAGTACGCTTCATCGACCTAAATATATCGCCAATTTTTTCTCGCCCATATTTTTCTGCAATAAACTTCCAAAGAGACTGACCACCTTTGTAAGCCATAAAATAGTTTAATTCTTTTACAGAAGGCATTCTCTCATGAACTGCAATATCTCGCAATACCATATCTGCTTTTGTATCCCAACCTGAACTTAAATATTCAGCAAGCCCCTCATTTGACCATATTGGTACTCTTATCTTTGTCCTACTTGATATTACATGTTGCATACTACCGCCATAAACCATGTCATTTATAACTGCATGAACTAGTTCATGGTGGATGACATGTCTAAATTGTTCGTAGTTCCCTTCAAATGGAAAAACAACCCGATTTTTAAAAAGCTCTGTTACGCCTCCAACACCCTCTCTCATATAGGTATCAACAATATTGGTCTGTTGAAATTCATTATGAGAATTATAAACCATGATAGACACACGTTTTTTTAAATCCCACCTTAAATGAATTGATATTTGCTCATAAGATTCTTCAGCGATCTCAGCTGCAAACTCGGCTAAAGATTTTTGATCCTCATAATAGTAAATATCAAAGTGAGGAGTTTGAATATAATTCCAATCAAAATTTTG
>CEUA01223137.1_pt1 | contig 13821 bp, 25 predicted proteins | sample 361541 | NCBI WGS metagenome assembly CEUA01 (sample SAMEA2623079, study PRJEB7988) | marine metagenome | isolation source: saline water (ENVO:00002010), including
ATAATTATAGAAGAAGTAATTAGAGAAATATTATTTAAGGTAGGTGGATAATGGGTGGAGATTGTTGCGGAAATTGTAACTGCGGTGGCTAACTTGTGGTTTACAAATTTAATACAGCTGTACGCTTATTAATAGTTTTATTTTTAATTTTACCGCCATTTCCAGCAAGCGCTGAAGATGTAACTGTAACTGAAAATTTTGATAATCAACAAATAAATCAAGATATTACTTTTGTATATGGTGGTAATGATACTTCTGTTTCCGCTGAAGCTAATTGTGAAAACAGTCAAGCGCCCGGAACTATAAACATTGAAGACATGGATTGTCACGGCTCGCAATATTACGGAGCTGATAGATACCAATTAGGGCTTAGAAGCTCAACAGACACATTAACTATTGCTTTTCCTAATTCAGATACAAAACCAATAACAGAAGTTGGTTTGAGGTATGGTGCTAGGGAATCTACTGGTACTGGGACTGTTTACTATGATGATGATACAACTTCAACAATAAACTTTATTAATACTTGGGACGAAGCTGACCCACAAACAATTGAAAATAGTACAGCTACTCTTTCGGTAACTGCCCCAACTGGAACAACTATTAATGAAATTCAAATAGCTGGTGCTTCTGATAACTTACAAGATTGGTGGTTAATAGATAATGTCTACTATATATATGACAATACTACTACTACTACTACATCTAGTACCACTACATCTAGTAGCACTACATCTAGCACAACTACAACAACTACCACAACATCTAGTACTACAACTACTACTGTCCCGCCACCACCTGAGCCAGAGCCTGAGCCAGAGCCACCGCCTACTACAACTACAACTATTCCAATAGTTATTGTTGAAATAGACGGCGAAGAACTTGAATATACACAAACAGAAGTTGATGACGGAACTGTTGAAAGGGATATGGAACGTGCTAATAACTTAGAAGATTACGGCTGCGACATGACTAACGCTCAAATTGAAAGGGGCGATTGCGATATAGAAATCTATGAAGAAGATGAAGAAAATCTAAGTGAAGAATATGAGATTTATGAAGAAGAAGAACTCATACATACAGGCAATACAGATGACAATACAGGGGAAGAAGTCTTAATTCTTGATGAAGAAATAATATACATTGAAGATTTAACACAAGAAGAAATTGAGGAATTAGAAGAACTTGTTGAATTAGAAGCAGAAATATTAGAAAAAGAATTAGAACTTATTGAAGAACAAGAAGAATTTTTAGAAGAAATAGGTTTGATTTTAACTGATGAAGAATTAGAAGAATTAACAGAAGAAGAAATTTTAGAAATTGAAAAAGAATTTGAAGAATATATCGAAATAGTTTTAGAAATAGAAGAATATATTGATGAATTAGAAGAATTTGAAACTGAAATTATTGTAATTGAAGAAGACATTAATTTAATTGATATATTTATTGCTAATGATTTATTTCCACCCGACCCCAAAGATATAGAGAAAGATTTAGAATCTATACAAGATGAATTGGTTGAAGATGAAATTAATATTGAAGAAGAAATATTTACAGATGATACTTTACCTTTGGAAGAAGAAGAATTATTTAATGAAGAAATACTTTCTGAAGAAATGGTTGAAGAAGAAGTTGCAGAGTTAGAACAAGTTATTGAAGATATTGTTGAATTACCAATAGTTTTTGAAGAAGAAATAGTTAAAGAAGAATTATCTGAAGAAGAATTACTAGAATATGAGGAAGAACTAGAAGAAGTAATTGAGGAATATGTTGAAGAATTGGAAACAGTTGAAGTCATTGAAATCATTGAAGAAGTTAATGACATTGGGGTTGAAAACCTTAATGAAGTCAGCGAAGAAGCAATACAAGTTATTGCAGAGGTTGTTGAAGAAGCAATTGAAGTCGTACAAGATAAAACTGAAGAACTTACTGCCGAACAAATCGAAGTAGTTGCAGAAGTTTTAGGGTTTGAAGAATCTGAAGACGTTGAAATTGTTGCAGAATTAGCAAAAGAAGATGAAGACGTTGCGCAAGCTGTTGAAGAATTTGTTGAAAGAGCAGTTGAAAACGCAGAAGAATCTACACAACCTTATACGTTAGCTGACGCTGTTGTAGAAGTTCAAGTTGAAGAATTTTTAGCTGACCCGATTGGTGCTATAATTGATATTCGAATAGAAGATATTGAAATAACGGAAATTGGAAACGATATGACTAATGACCAAAAAGAGAAAGCGCAGGAAGTAGTTGTTCCCGTAATTATTGCTAGTCAAATTATATCTGTTTCAGCTATTCCGTTGAGAAGAGTGAGATGATAAATAAAATTTTTACATGGTTTAAAGGAATATTAAAAGAAACGTTAGCTCAAACATTTACATTGTTAGGTTTTTTTATAGCTTGGTTAACGTTAACGGGTACAGCTAAAGATATAGTTGGAATCGCAATACTTATTTCTATTGCATTGTGGTTACTTACTATTAAATTTAGAAAGGATTAATAATGGAACAAATGTTTATGGGAATGGTTTCCCTTTATTTTTTAATAAAATCTATCTATTTTGTTTTGCAAAAAGTAGATAAGTTTGAAAGGATTGCTGAAGAATTAGAATGGGATTGGATAACGGGGCCAAAAGATGATATTAGATGACCCTATATTAGATGATTTAGACGAAGAATTGCCTGATAAAAATGAATGTAGAACTTTTAAACATAAAAACGGATATACAAATATAACTATTTGTAATTGTAAGTATGGTGGCTATGGTCATGGCAGATAACGGATATACTCAAAAAGAAATGTTAGCTCTTTTATTAGAGGGACAAAAGGATATGAATGTAAGAATAGACGCCTTACATGAAAAAGTTAACCAGAAAATATCCAGAAGTGAATTGTTAGCTTGGACAACTGTATTAGCAGTTTTAATAGCTGGTTTGAGTCAATTTGTTTAATCTTGCTTGAAAGAGGGTATTTTAAGCCGTTTTAAGCCATACTTAATATCTTTATGGTGCATTTGCCCATAGTGTAAAACCCGTATTTATTGGGGTTTTTAAGTGTTGTTTTTTCTTGTTTTTTAAACTTTGTATTAAATTCCACTACCCTATTTGTATGCCTAAAGATATAAAAGGTATTATTAAAAAGCGACAGGACGTAGAGCACAACGCAGAGTTAGGTAATAACTATTACCCTAGTGGCTGGAAACCCCGTTTGGATTTTGACAAATCTAATAACACGGGTGAAATTACACATGTTCAACCTACCGACAATAATTTTAAATTTAATTCTTTATTAGCTGATTGGGGTTTTAGTCCAGACGAGTTTTATATAGATGAAGATACAATTAAATTTTCTACTTGGGATACACAACTTAAAGGCGGTAAGGTTGAGCAAATGTTTGCTTTTAAAGCAATTATTAAACGTAAACACCCAGAGAAAGATGATTATTTTAAAGCGCTGCAAAAAGAAATTAAAAATAAAAAACCAATAAAGGTTAAAAAGACTAAAGGTAATACAGCTTATTTCTTTTTCTTAGCTGATTGGCAACTAGGTAAAAAAGATTGGGGAAGTATTAATACAGTTAATCATATAAGACAAGCCATAGTTAAAGCTAAAGAAAACATTAAAGAGTTAAATAAGACTTGTACTATTGATGAAATTTACATAATAGGACTAGGCGATTTAATTGAAAATTGTTATGGATTCTATGACCACCAAGCTTTTAATATTGAATTATCTAAAGTTGAACAAGAACACTTAACACGTTTAATGGTTATGGAAATACTTGACGGTTTATTAGCTTTAGCACCAAAGATTGTATTAGGTGGCGTACCCGGAAACCACGGGGAAAATAGAACAAGCAAAGGTCAAGTATCAACTAATAGATTAGATAACAGCGATACTGCTCAATTACAAATAGTAGGCGAAATTATTGCAGGCAGAGAACGTTATAAACATGTAAAAGTTGTAATACCAGATGATTTTCATTTAGTTTTAAAAGCTAAAGACGTAACTATTGGCTTTACGCACGGACACATGACTTCGGGTGGTGGCGACGCTTGGCTTAAAATGGAAAAATGGTGGAAAGGCCAAATGTATGGTTGGCTTCCTGCTGGAAGTGCAACTATTTTAGTATCGGGTCATTTTCATCATCTTAGGGTTGTCGAACAAAAGGGCAGAACATGGATACAAGCACCAAGTTTAGACTGCTCTGATGAGTTTGAAGCACGTTCGGGCTTTGGTACTAAGCAAGGAATCCTTACTTTTACTGTATCTAAGGGCGGTTGGGATAATTTACGTATTTTATAACAATATATAATTTTATATTGTAGAATAAGAGGGTTATGAGTAACATTATAGCGATTGAAAATGACGGAACTAGGTCAAGATTTCTTATAAAGAATGGCGAAGATTATTCTTATAAGAATGTTCCTAGGGGTATAATGAGAGTTGTAGAACAAGATGATAATACAATTACTGTTAAGCTCAACTCTGATATGCACTCTACCGAGTGACCCTTATCCGTCTGATTTAACTGCATATTTAACATGCCATAAGGTAGAAACTCAGTTGCGAACTGTGGCAATATGGCGACCCCTGATTGATGTTTATTTTGAGGAAGAAGACGTAAACAAAGCACTTATGATTATCTATTGTGAATCCAAAGGCAAACCTACTGCCGTTGGTATTAATAAAGACGGCACTAAAGATGTGGGTTTGTGGCAATTTAATGACAATACTTGGGCTTGGTTAAAAGGAAAACTAGGTTTTACAAGTGCTAGGACTAACCCAGTTTTATCAACAAAAGTTGCAAAGTGGCTTGTTTACAATGACGGGTGGTATCATTGGAATAGCAGTAAGCATTGCTGGGGAATAATAGAAAAAATTAAGGAGGCTTAATGGATTTAGAATTACATGAAGTTGATATAGATACGTTAGTTGAGTATCCCGATAATCCACGTTTAGGCGATATTGAAAAAATACAAGAAAGCTTATTAGAGAACGGGCAATACAGACCTTTAACTGTAAATAAAAACAATAATCAAATACTTACAGGTAATCATACTTGGTTAGCTATGAAAGAATTAGGTTGGGAAAAATGTACTGTAACTTATGTTGATGTTGACGAAAACAAAGCTAAAAAAATTGTACTTGTAGATAACAGACTTAGTGATGTTGCTGATTATGATAATGAACTATTAAGCAAAATGTTACAAGACATGGTTGAAGATTTAATGGGTACTGGTTTTGAACAAAAAGATGTTGATGAATTGTTAGCTGAATATGACGGGGAAGTTGAAATTGAAGTTATTGACATACCTAACCCTAAACCTACTGGGCAACCTGAAGCAGTTAAAGATGTAGTTCTGTATCTTGACGAAGAACAATTTAAAAATTATAAAACATGGATTGAAGCTATTGCAGAATATTACAAATGTAATTTAACTGAAGCTTGTTATAAAGCTGTAATGATTACTTATTTAGATTTGTTTGAGGGAGATAATGACTGACTTAACTAATCTTGGAATTAAATATGAATATGTTACTCACGAAGATAAAAAGAAAGTTATTGAAGTTCAACTTAGAGAATTAGAAATAACTCATTTTGGTTTATTAATGACAGAGCCGTCTAAGTTAAATCCTAATTCACAAGAAAGGCAACAATGGAAACAACAAAAATCTTTTGTTGAAACAAGTATTAAAAATTTAAGAAAAAAGAAACTTGAATTTTTTGGGGACGAGGAAGAATGATTAAAAAAGTTAAACTTACAGAACTAAAAGAATATCCTGATAATCCAAGAAAAGGCGATGTAGATTCTATTGCTGTATCTTTAGCAGCGCACGGTCAATTTAAGCCCTTAATTGTTAACGCTAAGAACGTTATCTTAGCTGGAAACCATACCTATAAAGCTATGCAAACTTTAGGTTGGGAAGAAGCACAGGTTTTAGTTGTTGACGCTACCGAAGAACAAGCAAAAAAAATAGTTTTAGTAGATAACAGATTAAGCGATTTAGCGGAATATGATTACAGTCTTTTGACTGGTTTGCTTGGCGACTTGTTTGACATTGGTGATTTAGAAGCAACAGGGTTTGACGCAGACGCAGTTGACAACATGTTAGATGTAGCGGTTACTGAGTTTGAAGAATTTGAAGGTGGGTATGCAATTTCTGATGAGGAATTAGAAATAATAAAAAACAAAAGACAAAACCAAACACCAGCACAAGACAGCGGTAACCCACTTAGAGATATACCTATTCCTTTAAAAGATAAAGAACATGAAAAGTTTAAAGAAGTTGTTTTAGCAATTACTAGGGATAAGGGTTGCACAAGTACAGAAGCAATATTGTTTTGTTTGGAACATGTTTATAACAAAAATAATGATTCCAAAAATAAATGGTATAACTTTTTAAATAAGTGAAATTAGTTATCCCTACTCACAACAGGGCGGAATTAATTACTACACCGTTTTTAGATGTTTTTGCAGACTTTGATAAATGTATTATTTTTCATTCGGAAGAAGCTTTAAAAGAATATAAAAAATTTAAAGATTATGAAAATATAGAATGTGTTGTTACAAATATACCAGCTTCTAATGACGGAACTGCTAAAGCTAAAAACATTAAATATTATTTAGATAATTTTGTTAAAGATAATGAATGGGTTTTATTTGCTGATGATAATGTTGTAAACGTTGAGGGCTTAATAACACAATCTTTATGGGAAGAAAATTTTTTAGAAAACAAAACAGCAAATGATTTTGATTTATATGATTACAAATTATTTAATAAAAGATTTTTAGAAATAGTTAAACATGCAGATGAAGTTGGAGCTAAAATGGTTGGTTTTCAAACTTCAAAAAATTGGTTTTACTCACATAAAAAATATAGATATAGAGGATATGTTTTAGGTAAAATGTACGCTTGGAAAAAAGATAATAGTTTTAATTATCATTTACCGTTTGTCCCTATGGAAGATTTCCATTTTTCTGCAATGCATTTAGTTAATTATGGTTTATTACTTTTATGTGATTATTTGTGGCCAAACGCTGTTCACTTTCAAGGCGGTGGGCTTGGAACAAGAGATGAAAGGTATGATAACCATAAATACGCAACTAAATATTTAGCTAAAAAATACCCACAACTATTAAAGAAAAAAAATAGACCTGACGATTATCCTGATTTGCGTTTTCCTTATATGTCTGATGATAAGTTTTATTATTGGCGTAATAAATATATAGAGTTTATTAAAGAATATAAATTCAATGACAAAGAAATGTCATGGGAAAAGATTAGAATATAAATATGATAGAAGATTTAATAGAAATAATAAAATCAATAGACATTGGTAAATACACACAAGACGAATATAGAGATATAGTTGACGAAATTGTTGTTCATTGGAAAGCAAAAAAATATGATGAAACGTATGACAACATGGGCTGGAGAGATGTAGGCGGTCAAAGTTGATAGACATAAGGTTGCGTTCAAAAATATCACAAGAAGAACTAGACCAAAAGGTCGGTAAAATTTTAACTGATGAAGATTATAATTTAGTAATTTCTAAAGACACTACTGTTCGTTTTCCCAATGGAAAAGTTGGAGCAATATTTTTAAAAGAATCTATACCAGAAAAATTAGCTGATGATTCTTACGAAGTTTTACACGGTTTAAAAAAACTACAAACAACAAATAGGGGTATGGCTAGTGGTACACCAAGATTAAAAAGAAGTAGCGGCGGAACTAGAAGCGATACTGCTAAACCTATTGCTAGTGCAATTATTGGAAACCTAGACGCAGTGGGACCTATGCAATATTGCAGACTTACAGCTTTTAGTGGTAAAGAATTTGATAAATATTCAAGCTTGTTTCCTTTGTTTGAATTTATTGGGGAAATGATGAAAGAGCATACACCTGAAAGGTATAACGCACAAATGGAATTTATTAAAAGAACAAAAGAAGATTGGGTAATTCCTAATACACCGTTTACAACTATAACTGTTAACAATTCTTATCCTACTGGCGTCCATACAGACAAAGGAGATTTAGACGAGGGCATATCTACTTTAGCTTGTATTAAAAAGGGCGATTGTCAAGGTGGGTATCTTGTTTTACCAGAATTTAGAATAGCTTTTAAAATGGGACATAGGGACTTATTAATTTTTGATGCTCATCAATGGCATGGTAATACAGAATTACAAATGAACAGCGAAGACGCTGAACGAATAAGTATTGTATCTTACTATCGTACTAAGATGGAAGAATGCGGAACTGCTGAAGAAGAATACGAAAAGAGATTAGCGTATGCAGAAAGAAGAATCAACAAGTAGGGCAGAATGGGACGCAGAGAACGAAACGTTCCAAGAATACAAACAAAGAAGACATGCTGGTTGGTCGGGTATGGGTTTGCCTAATTCAGAAAAAAGGCAGGCAGGTAAGTGTCCAAATTCAAATGAATATAAAAATAAATGTAAATGCAGGACTTGTATAAACAGAAGAAACAGGGCTAAAGGTCGCAGGAAACAAAATATAGCTAGAAAAAAATTAGGTATTAAAGATAATAGGTTTCACGGTGCAGACGCACACGAAGAAAATTGGGCAACAGGTTTGCGTGTTGAAGTTAAAGCTGGTAAGCAAGTTAATCCAATAGCAACATTTTTTAATAAATGTAAGTTACAGTCTGATATGTCGCATAGGGCTTTCGGAGGTATGGGCAAACCTTTTATACAGGTTTCAATGCCCGATAATTCTACTAAAGGAATTGTTAGTTTTGAATTAGATGATATCGAAAATGTTTGTGTAGAGGTCTTAAAAAATTTTGGTTATGACTTTGATAAAGAATGAGATTAGCTGGTGTTAAACAAGGCACCCAATTTTCATCACTATCGTGATACTGAAAGGAGGTATTAATCAGCCCGTCCGTAATTCTCTTACGGCTCTATTCCAGTAATCTCGTTATTCTTTTAGCTTACTTCTTTTGTGGTGTTTTTTCTAGTCCACAAAATCGGCATTTCATTATGACGTCTAAATCAATAAACCCATGACCGTCTTTATTACAGTCGTGAGGTACTGGTACGTCTTTAATGTGTTCGCCAAGCATTGACCAATGTTTGACTAAAGCGTAAGGTGTAAATGTCATACCTTTAAATTTTTGTTTATACATTTCCGCACGCTCAGTTACTTCGTCAGGTGTTGCCCCAGCTTCCCTTAAATCTTTAACACATTTATTCCAACCGCTTCTCTCTACTTGTGTTGTTGGCTTATATCCCATAGCGTTTTCTAATGCTATATAGATTGCACCATTATTCTTTGTGTTAGTTGACTTTAGTTTGTGGCTCTCTGACGAACTTGGGGGTAGCTCATATTTGGTCGGGGGTTGTTCGTATATGAACGGATTTTTTCGCATAACAGTATATAAGTTACTTGTTTGCTCATTTGTTTCCTTATCATATCTAGCCTCAACCAAAATAGCACCCGCTTTTTTTAGTTCATTTAAAGCACGTTTAACAGTAGAATTAGAAGTATGCATACGCTTTGATAATGTTGAAATGGCGGGAAAGCAAGTCCCGTCATCTTTATCTGCATATCTGTTTAAAACTGCATACAACCTAACAGCTTGTGCCGAAATAGGTAAGTCAATTACCCATTCAGGCACTATGCTGTAATATTCGTCTGCTTTAATATAGTCCATTTAGAAAGGCGCTTCATTTTCGTCTGTCGGTGTTTTGGCTACTGGCTTTGAATCTTCTTTAGCTTGTAATAAAGATTCGATTAGCGCAGAAGCTTCCTTACCTGACATACCGTTGCTTACCTTTTCTTGTGCTTCATCGCCCATTGACTTTGGAACTTCCTTTATCAATCTTTTAATAAAGCCAAGTTGTTTGTCGGACGGTTTGTTGCTATTACCACCACTATATGTAGTAGGTGCTGAAACTTCTTTAGGATACTTGTATGTTGTACCCTGCCCAAGTTTCATTATCATATCTGTTTTAGTTTCAGTAAAGCTATCAATTTCATCAATGTCAATTAATCCTGCAACACATAAATCGATTGCACCTTTAAATGAACATTGACCAACTATTAGCTTTTGTTTGTCTTCCATTTTTACCTCATTTCCATTTAGTACGCATACGCTCATGGCTTTTGCCATAATTACTACGTCCACGTTTTTTGCTTTTTTGTTTTCTACGTTGTTTTCTACTCATAAGATTGTTGGAGAGCGAAACTTTGTTGGGCGTCTTCCCAATTATCAGTAGGGTGTGATAGTAATCTATAAGAATAACTACCAGCGTCTTTCCCTCTTTTTGTTTCAATCTTCCAACCCTCATTTCGTAGTTCGTAGATTTGGTGTTGGAATCTACTACACAATAGTTCGTGATTCAATTCCCAATTTTTTATAGGGTTAGTTGAACTTCTATATTTCATAAGGACATAGCCAACTAAATCCTTTTGACTAGAAATTCTAAACCCACCAGAATATTCAGGGATTAACTCGCCTCTAAAAGCCAACGGGTAGCCCTCAATGTTTTTAGTTACATCTCGTCTACCCATTGCTTAATCCCCTTTTAGTATCGTCAGCAATTCTTGTCATGATAAAATCATCAAGCAAAATATCGTTGACGAACTCAGTCTTATTCCAGATTGGCGTATTGCTTATGTATGTCATCGGCTCGGGAAGTTTCCCTTGATGTTTCCACATAACAATAGTCTGCCTATCTTTTTCTAAAAGGTTTGCAATTTCTTGCACCCCAATTAATTCATAAGTCCTACTAGACATTTTCTAATATTCCTTTCACTTTGTTAGTTAAAGAATCATCTGTATAGACAATCTTCTTAGCTTTTTGCTCTAGTCTTTTCATTGAAGACTCTACGCTTCGTGCATTATGATTCCAAATTTCGTAGGAATTAAACGCATTTAAAACGCCCCAAGCGTCCCCGTTGTTTCGGTCACTAAGATAAAGCTGGGTAATTAATCTTTTATTCTTTTCCCAGCCTTTTAATCTACGTTCATAAGATTTTTCTTCTTCTGTGTCGTAGTCTTCTTTTAATGTTGGTCTAGGTATTGCACCTAAATATATTTTCTCAAATTCTTTATCAGTAATTTCTTTTTCAATTAACTGATTTACTTCAAGAGAAAATTCATCAAAGAATCTTCCTGCTATACCAAGTACATTTCTTGCTTCGTCAATTTTACCATTGATTGAAGAAGTATGTCTAACGCTAAATACGTTGTTGGCTTCTTTTATCGCTAGTCTTAATGTATTTTGGCAAGATATTCTTATTGGCGTCATAACAACTTTCAATGCACCGCTACCGTCATGTGTATTAACTAATAACATGTAAGGGTCAATTCCGTCATTAACGTTTAACGCTTTGTTTACTTTCATAAGTATCCAAATTGTTCTACCGCCATTAAATGACCCAGCGCTTTCGTAAACAGCTTCGCTTGAATCCACAATATTATCCATGAATCTAAAAGCTTCACTATTTTGTACTGGGTTATATCTACTTCCGACAACGCCTAAGCAATCATCTCTATCTTTGACTACGGCAAATTTATCTGGAACTCTTGTAAAGTCAGGGCTATAAGTATCCCCTGAATTAAAATACATTTTTTCCAATTCAACTTCCCAATCTAAGTTAGCTTTTTCCATTGCTTCGGAACTTGTCATACAATCACTTGTATCTATTCCTAATTGGTGCCAATGGGTATTTCTTGATTCGCCAATCATTCTGTACCCTCAGGTTTAATACCAATTTGCTCATCGGTAGCTTTAATCCATTCGGGAAGTAAATCGTCCCCAAATATTTCTTTTTGTTTTTGGTCTAGTTTTTCCGTCATTTTTCTTTTTGCTATCTGTTGAAGAACAGCTTCTACAACTGTTCCAACTAATAACACAAAAATTATTGATATCATAATTGACCAAGCTATGACACCTAACGGCTCCATATTTAATATGGAATTTTGTAATGTGTTTAACATTATTTTCCTTTCATTTGTTTTTTGGTTATTTCAATTTCTTTTAAACGCTTTTCTAGTTCAGCAGCTTCTTCATCAAGTTCAGCTAATTTCTTAGTGCCTTTGATTTCGTCTACTGCTTCAACTAATTCGGGATACTTTTCGTGGTCTTTGTCGACAAGTATTTTGCCGTCTTTGTCCACTAGCTCTTTAACCGCAGTTAATTTAGCAAATGCTTCCCTACGTCTTTTTCGTTCTGCCCATGCTTCTACAAGCGAATACATAACATCATCATTAGGTAATTTAAAATTATCTCTTTCATAATTTCTAGTTAGCTCTAGTTGATATTCTTCTTCCGTTTGTATGTGTTGTTTAGGCGAAGCGCAATAATAATTATTTCTATAATTACGCATTCTTAACACCATAGTATCTTTGTAGAGTCGTTTACCACATACCCTACATTCCCTATACGCATAGCTTTTTGGTAGATGTCTTTCATCTAACCTAACTTTGTAGAACAGACTTCCTTCATCTGCTTCAAGTTCGGAAGCTAATAAGTCTTCATCTTCATGAATCATTATTAACTAATTTCTTGGGTAGTCAATATTTAGAGGTATTATTTTCATATACTCATCTGACCAAATGTTTTTCTTTTCTTTATCGGTCAGAGTTTTATATGCTTTAACTTTTTCCTCATTAGTTAAGACTACCCATTCTTTGTAAGACTTAAATTCAGGTCTTTGCTTAACCTTTTTTTCAGTCTTGGGTTTTTTACTCATATTTCTCTTTTCTGTATTGGTATATAAATACCACAGGTAGCACCACCGCGATTTTTAGAATGGTATATCTAAGCGGTTGCCCGTATAGATTTCTCAACTCTTACATCTTTATATCTTTGGTAATGCTACCTAGCTATTTATAAAGCCCATTCATAATAATACTGCTTATGCTTGTTTGAATCATTACATTGGCAAGTCATACTGTGAATGTGCATTTCTTCTTTTTGGTTTATTGCAAATACAATCTTACGTAAATTCGGAAATTCTGTGTTTTTATTACAAACGTGTTTTTCGTCTTTTAGCGCTTTGATTATTTTTGCTTTTTGTGTTTCGTTCATTATTTACCTTTTGTTTATAAATACTAAAGAGCCTGCAACCACGTACGTATTCGGGGAGAACATGTTTAGGCTGCAAGCTCTAACTATTTACTGTATTGATTTTGACCAAGTTTCAATAGCTTCCATTCCTAAAGCTTTGCAACATCTACTTATGTCAATTTCAGTATCACAACTTCCGACTCTGTCAACAAGATTGTCAACTAGACCTGTAATAGCAGCCCCAGCGACAAGCACGTCTTCAGAACTTATGTTCTTTCCGTTGTCTTGACACAAATCAATAATATGGCTCATGATAAGCTCTTTTATTTCGTTCATTTTTTCCTTTCAGTTAAGGTGCTTGACCTGAAGCAAGGTATCACACAGGGCAAAGCTACAAGACTTTCTTATAGCTTCAATTTGCAACAGGTCTTACACCTAGTTTTGTTTTTTGGTAATGTAATTACCATAAGGCGCTCGGATTAGGCAGGCACATAGACGCCTAACCCTATGGAAATTGTGAGCGCCCTAGCTAATTACTATCTATTGAATAGTTTGCTATAGATATCTCTACCGAAACTTCTTACTATACCGTTCATAGTTTGTCCTGTTATGTTAGTAATTTGAACATTATTAACACTTGTATCTAAATCGTAACGGATACTTCCTGTTTCAGTATTTTCATATAGGTATAAAGTTCTTTTAACTTCCAACCCGCTTTTTAAAGTTTCAGAAAAGTAAACAGCAACATATCTATCTTTTACAGGATATTTTCTGTATC
>CEUA01009573.1_pt1 | contig 13805 bp, 16 predicted proteins | sample 361541 | NCBI WGS metagenome assembly CEUA01 (sample SAMEA2623079, study PRJEB7988) | marine metagenome | isolation source: saline water (ENVO:00002010), including
CGCTACCAAATAGAAAAACCGCTGTTATCTTCGGATGATGGCGGTTTCTCTTTGTTTACTCTTGAATCAAAAGAATAAAAAATAGTGAGTTTTTTAAAATATTTGTGTTTAAGGTCACGTTTTATCTGGTTATGTTGTGTTAAATTTGACCCCAGTGAACTAATGAGAATAACGAAAGGTGCACTTATGAACATTCTACGAAATATTTTATTTGTGCTTTTTACTTACCATCTGATTAGCCCCGTATTGGCTGATTCTTCAAGTTTTTCTATTTCTCTTCAAGATGCAGGCAAAACGTTAGAAATAACGCTCGGTAATACAAAACTACCGCTTAAATCTTCTCAGGCGTGGAAGTTAGTCGATGATGCAAACTCAAACACCTATACGCTCGACGGTGATCTTAGGATTGGGAAAGCTTTTTCTATGAGTACGGTGAAGGCTACAATTAGCCCCAATGGTGGTGCACTTACTACGGGGGCTGGTTTTCAGCTTGGTGACTTGAGTTTGAGCGCCGGAGAATTAACCTTCGCATTGTTGCCTGGAGAAGAATTATCTAACCGGGTCGAATTACCAGACGTAATAGGATCTCTAAATGATGAAGATATAGCTATTTACACTGCCGTAAGTTCGGCTATAGAGATCGGTATTGGAGATAATACAACCATTTCTTTACCAACTCCGGTGGATATTGCTGCAGCTCTTCTGGTCGAATTCAATAGTGGGACATTCTACTACGACGGACCTATCCCAAGTCCGACTCAAATTGCCGATGGAGCCAACAAATTTATTAAATCGGCTTCTGCATCTGATGACAAAGACGGAGGCATGTTAACCGGGGCATTCGGATTCTCGACTGAAAAGGCATTTGTTTTTGATTCAGCTTTTGAAGTTTACCAATCATCAGACAGTGATCCAATCATAGAAAGTTTTGATGCGAATGTAGTCATGATAGGGGCATTCGAAATAGCCGATTTTGCGTCTTTAGAAGGTCAGATTTTTCTTCAAACTAAAACTGGACGATTTGGTATCAACAGTGCAGCAATTATCGGTTATGAAATGTTTGGCGCGGAAGCTTCGATGGAAGTTGGAGCTGGAAGCTTTATCATAGACAGCAATGGATTGAGGTTTGGTTTTGGAATGGACTCAGCCGCTGATTCTTTTTCATTACCAAAACCATTAGAGAATATAGCCCGCTTTGCCTTACCTATGTTAAATGCAAGCGCTAGTGCACGCGGGTTGGCAAGATCGAACGCTGATTTTTTACTTAACCTGGAAAGTAGCAACGTTTCAATATCCGGAATAGACGGGTCTGATGCTTCCTTCACGTTGTCTCCATCCGGTTTGGAAGTTGCCTCTAAGTTTAGTTTAGCTGGAACCGGAAAAGTAAAAGTTTCGGGCGAAATAACAAAAGATTCCTGTGAGTTGACCGCAGAGAAAATAAGAATTTTTAATCTTTGGGATATTAAAAACGCATCGATAAATCCATGTAAAATGGCTAAAGATGGGGCATATGCTTTTGCTGGAAAAATAAAAGTCCTGGGTATTCCAGCCGTTATTTCTGGAGTTGGTGATGCCGCAAACGCAGCCGCAGCAGTCTTAGATAAAGAATATAAGTTTCAAGAAGGTTTTTCCGTAAGGGAGAAATTTGGTGTCAGCGGAGCAGGCATTGCCGGTGGTTATGCGAAGCTGGCCGCTTCCGGAACGGTTGAAGCAACTCTTGGGGTTACGGACGGTACACTTTCATCCCAAGTCGATTTAGACGGAAGTGCCAAGTTTTGCGGTAAAGTAAACCTTCTAGGTTACAAAACTAAAAAATGCTCAAGTGTAAAATCAGGAATTAAGGACGGCTTTGATGTTTCTTCCGGCTGTTTCAACTTCAGTGCCAGTAAAAAAATCCTTGGAAAAAATTTCAACATAAAAACCGGTAAGGTATGCCCGTTTCCCGCAGCAAATAAAGATAAATCCGATTATAAAGAGAACGATGATTATTATGCCTCAGACGAACTTGATGAGGACGATTTAGGTATCTCCTTTGCTTTAAAGGATGTGCATGACGATTACGTTGGCTGGACAAATGATTTTTATTTGAATATTACAGACGAAATTACCGACAACAATATATTTACGATGATAAACAAAGACGGCAGTGAGTGCCCTATGAATGGAACCAAAATGTCTATACGCGTAGGGGACCCGGATATTCTTGAAGAGGAGCGATACTGGCGAGTAAAAAAGGATAAGTCTTCAGCTTTAAATGCACAGTCCAGCGATGACGATCAGAATACAAAATCCAAGAAACGATTCTATATTTATGCAGATCAGATGGCTGGAAATTGTCTAAACGACGGTGATGTAATAAGGTTAAAAAACAAACAATACGGCCGATGGATTTCATCCGTCAACGGAGGGCTTATAGCGAAAAGTAAGGGTGGTTACGATTATCAGGCTTTTACCGTCATTTTCGATCCATTTGCGGATGAATAGGTTTTAAAGCACCGGCACGTAATCAAATTCGGGAGATAAAAATTGTTAAGGATCTAACGTCGGTCGAGGCGGGAGTGCTTACGCCAGATTTACCCGAACCTACAGTTGGACCGTATGCTTTAGCGGCCCTTGAGGTTCTGACCCAAGCTGTTCACAGTTTTTTTAAGGATAATGGCGAGGAGTATGTGCTACCCGACCACTATACCTTCTTGAGTCCTATAATGGCGTTAAAAACCTGCTTGACCACTGGGCCAATGCTCAATTCCTTATCAATTTGAAGTTTTATCTTCTCGGTATCACGGACAGCAAACGCGGCAGTTTTACCCCTAAAGATTTGGCGTACAAGAGAAAGCTGAGCTGGCGTTATAGAAGAGGTTAGTCGCAGAAGCCTGAAGAGCGTGACCCACTTCTCACAATTGACTCTTATGGAAGTCGGAGAAGTAAAGTTGATAGTAAAGGTTCCGACGCTCAATTCTTCGAGTTGGAGTTCCCCAGAGATGTGCAAGAAAATTCTCCTCGCCTATTCTGGGTCTGTAGTCCGTATTTTCAGCGACCCATTCAATTTCCAAATTGCAGTCTCTTCTTGGGCACCCGTGTTTGCGGGAACTTCAATTTTGAAATTCTCGAAGTCGTAGCTTATAAAAGCATTCCGCTCAGTTAGCTTCTCATAAAGTGCAATCCCTAAGTCGGCCCATGTAGAAGTTTTTTCTGATGAATTCATTTTCTCTCCTTTTGTTTGATTGTTATCTTAAAAAGAGTTTACTCAGACATCTCAGATTCACAATAGGGAAGGACAAATTATTGTCAACTTCCAGTTGAATAAAGATGAGTTCCAGTATCATCGTAAGGGTCTACCGCCTTATCAGGTCAAAAATCAGGATACGAGAATCCGTAGAACTGAATGAGAGTTACGATTTACCCTCAACGAACACTTGACAATCTTTACTACGTTTATCGACATCAATGGGACGTTTACGTCTCCATCAAAGCAAGCTATGCTCCAAATACCACCGTTAATGTGGTAAACAGGTGTTTACTGGTCTGAGACACCATTAAAAATACAATCGGTTCTGTCGTGGAGCTTCCCAACAGAACCGATTAGATGAGAGTGAGAAACCACACAATGGATACCATATTTTCGATGTTGACATTCAATGTGATTTTTCCAAGCAGCAGCGCTTAAATATCCTCAAGTTAGCTGTAAATAACGTGACAAATGCGGTCTGTCGTAATCATCTAAATCGCCTTAAAGCGATTATACCCGAACCAGGCCTAGTTGCGCGTATGTTTTATGAGGCGTTTTTCTAATGGAAAGACCCATCGAATCAAATGCCAGTTGACGGCCAAAAAGAAAAAACCACGAACCGATTTGTCTATCGTCAAGGGAATAAATCGCTTTACTTCTGTTTTGATGGTTTATATTAGGTTGGTTCCTTTAACAACTCTGGATCTATAATTTTTTTTGAGTAGTAAGGTTTTTTACAGCTGAACATAAACTATGGGAACAATGAACCCGACTGGGAGTCTATGAGAAAGAGCACGTTAAAGCATGGAAGCCCATTAAAAGGAGTCGTACAATGAAACGGTTAGTTGTCCATTGTTTAGGTATTTTGGTTGTTGGTCTGGTTTCGATATCGCATGGCGGTCCTGGCAAAGGAATACGACATGAGCATAAAATAGACCTACAGTTGAGTGAGGAGCAGAAGATCCAAATACAGGAATTGCGCCATGAGATGCGGATGAAACTTAAGGCATTACGAGCTGATGGGGCTGTTAAGGACATAGATCAAATGAAGGCCGTGCATGCAGAACGAAAAGAGCGTATGGCAACGATACTCACGGATGATCAATATGCTAAGTTTGAAACTCAAAGGCCTCGTGGGAAGGGGCGCCGTGAGAAAGGCATGTTCTGGTCAAAACTTGACTTAACTGAGTTGCAAAAAGATCAGATGCGCGCATTGCGGAGAGAAACGCGGATGAAGCTGAAGGCATTGCGGTCTGATGGGGCTTTAAAGGATAAAAGTCAGATGAAGGCTGTCCATGCGCAGCACAAGGAGAGTAGATCTGCAATACTTTCAGCTAATCAATTAGCCCTGATCGAGCATTTTGAGATTCATCGTAAAGAACAATCACGTTTAGGACGCGGGAAGCACGGATGGTCACAGGGAAAATCAAGAAGGGGGCGTGAACGTGATAGATTGTTTGGTCAACTTAATCTGACTGAAGGACAACGTGAACAGGTTGCTAATTTGCGCGCGTCGAGCCATGCTCAGCGAAGGCAAAATAAAATTGACGGAATCAAGTTGTCTCCTGAACAGAGCAAGGAATTGCGTCAGGCTCATAGAGAGGCTTTTAGAGCAATACTAACACCTGATCAATTAAATGCATTGGATCAAAATAAGAGCAAATATGGAGAAGGTAACGAGAACCCGGATGTTGGTTACAGCTCTTCTAGCTCTATGCTGTATGAAACGTTACCAACCGCGGTTGAGCGAACAACATGGGGAGAGATCAAAACAAATATGCGGTAAAAAAACTACCGTTTGGTTCTTTTGCAGAGGCTTAGTAAGTATTCTAAGCCTCTGTTTTTTTGTTTGTTACCGATTCGAACTTCTTATTACTAATCCAAATTTAGCGTAGCTAGGTAGCGGGCAGCAGCTATCCCTAAGGCGTCTTGATGCATGCGCTCAAGGCTCAAAAGTCGGCCGAGGTGGATCCGCCCAGTTGCCATCGGGGTCCGTCCCACGGCAGAGTATCCCTTTAGCCTGCAAGGTCGCATCAGCACGGACATCGATTGTAGCGTAGCGAATCCCGATGCCACAACGCCTTCGGTCGGACCGATTGGCGTCCGAGCCGTGAAGAAGCAAGCAAGAATGGATGGAAACCTCCCCGGCTTTCAGTTCAAGACGATCCGGGGTGCCGTACTGTTCTATATTGTCCACAGTCTGGTTTAAGACATTATTCTCCTGAGGATCGCTTTCACGGTAAGGCAACAGACCATGACGATGGGACGCCGGTACTACCTGTATGCAAGCATTCTCTCGGTCGACATCGTCTATAGCCACCCAGATGGTTATCACCTTTGCCCGATCCACAGGCCAGTAGGTAAAATCTTGATGCCACGATACGACTTTGGGATCGTGCGGCAATTTACAAAAATAATGGGCTCCAATGGCGGCAAAATTAGGACCGAGAAGGTCTTCGGCCAGATCTAGGATTTGGGGACCTGTGACCAAGTCATAAACCCCGCCATACACCACGTGGGAACCACTGATTGAGTAGCTGCTTTTTCCTTGAGCAAGAGCAAAAGCAAGCAGACCATCAAAGTATGTACGGTTGGCACCCACATGTTCTGCATCAAAGAGTGGTATGTTTTTCAGGTAGCCCTTCGTGTTGTAACTTTCTACCTGATCCGTAGTTAAACGGTTGAGGCTGGAATTGTTACTTGGGTAAAAGGTAAAGTCTTTTTCCATTTATATTTTCCTTACGGGCTTCCTGCCCTGGTATGAACCTCACAACCCAAAAGTAACACAATCGCAATGACATTGCTAGGAAACTTATTTGTAGATCACCTCCATGTGAATTGCAAGCAATTAATGGAGCAATAAAAACTCTGGGAACAATTACTAAACCATTCAAAACACCTGATATCACTGAAATACACCATCTGAAGAATCTTTGCGCCATAAACGTGAAATATAGGTTGGGCTGTTCGAAATCTCAATTCATTATCAGGCGGATTCTTGTGAGTTATCCATTGGCAGTCTTTCTTTGCAAAATCTATAATACTTGCGGAAACCAAAAAAACGATTAGAATATTTTACATGACGTCCAATAAAAACGAATCGTCCTTCCGGAAACTTTTGCGTTCTGCGCCAGTGATAGCGCTTACACTTTTTTTTATGTGTATCGGTATCGGATTCTCGGTATCTCACGAACTCCACGTAGAGACTACCAAGACAGAGAATATCAAGGATGAAATAGCCTGTAACATCTGTATAGTACTAAATAATTTGGGATCTGCTCTTTCATCCAATAGTAATACCTCTTCAATCACTCTGACCTTATCAAGCATTCTTGTTTTGATTTGGTCCGCAGTTTTAACGCCTTCCATAGGAAAGAGGTCTCGCTTAAGCCGAGGTCCACCCTTTTTAGTTTTCGCTTAGATCACTGTTAGTTTGTAACATCCAAAGAGTGAAGACCTTCAAAGTCAGAAATTCTTCAAAATCTTTTTGCGTATTCACCTGCGAAGTTAAGTAGGAGATTACGGAAATATGTATCTGTGCACATCTTTGCGAAATAATGTATCCACCGTCTACAAAAATAGGTGCGGTGGATCCACGGACACATGCTGCTTGTAACTTGTAATAAGAATAAACACGAAGGTAACACGTTTTCACTGTTGCCTTCGGTAAACTGAAACAACCATTCACAATAAAAAAAAATGAGGACTACAATGTTGACAGAAAAAAGGATTCACACAGCCTTTTCGTTTCTATTCTGCCTTTCTATGACATTCGTCACTACTGGATGCGACTCAGACAACCCAGTAGACGGTACAAAAGATCAAGCCCACGCTGACGCGTTTGGTTTGGCTATCTTTAGTAGCGGAGCAGAAGTTGTACGGTTAGAAAAAGGCGTAGTAACAGGAGAAATCGAAGTTGGACACGAAAAAGAAACAGCGCTCCTTACGGTACGGTTTCTATCGGAAGACGGCCAGACATTTACCCCACATGAGGAATTAAAACTTTCGTACAAAATGGGCGACGATAAGATTGCTAAAATTGACGCTCATCCAGAAGATGGGCAATGGTCATTCCACGTCGTCGGATTAACTGAAGGTGAAACGACCCTAGTAATCAGTCTGTTGCATGGAGACCATGCCGACTTTGTCTCAAAGGAAATACACGTACACGTCGAAGAAGATGGCCCGGGTAGTGACCACGGCGACCACGACGACCACGACGACCACGATCACGACTAAAAAAATAGCCTTATCAAAATGTTATTCAAAAAGATTTGCTACTATAGGATCCTAAAGTGAACTACAGCAGGGCTTGGTATCAAACACCATTGGTGGCGCTCACGCTAATACTGATGTGCTTCAACATGGCTTTTTCTTTGACGAAAAAAGTATGCCCAGAAGTATGCCCGAAGGCTCAAAGTGAAGCCCAAAACTGTCCTTCCTGTGCCATTTTAGTTGATTCGGATTCCACACCTGTAGCTTATTTCCATCCTTCTAAAGAGCAACGGGCCGCGTATATTATTTTGCAGACGCGGCCCGTCACTGTACCAGTTTCCCTCGAACAAAGATCTCGCATAAGCCGAGGTCCTCCTTTTTTATTCCCTCATAGTAGATAATTAACAGTCCGGTATATCAAAGTTTTACAATTCGTGGTCGAGTCTGTGAAACTAGTGAAACCCTTAGAAACTCCTTCTGTGAATAAGCAATGGTCTGTGTAGGATATTTACTGAAGAAACAGTAGCATTACAAGGGACACTGACGCTCCAAGATGATTACCCGATTCCTTCTGTGACAAGCCGACTGTTATATCGGATTTTTAAAGCTATAGACTACAGAGATGTCTAAATTTTTTGCGTGCATTTCTTGATTCCCAAGCCTTTACTCGGGAATTATTGAACTCTCCTTTGGGTCGGATGGCAGCTGTGTTCCGTGGAGCGTGTTCTGTAAGGATTTTTCAGATATCTCAGATATATTTCACTGTTAAGAGCAAAAAAAATGGCTCCCTTAAGTTGTGGGAACGAAAAAAAATAATTAAGGTAAAAATTGATTTCATCTAAATATGGATTAAGCTTAAAATTCGGATGGTTAATAGCGCTTAGCCTCACCACACAGCTGTCTGGTAAAGAAATTAAAGGGGTAATTATAGAAGCTGAAACGAGAGCACCGATAGGTGGCGTTTTTGTTACAACTTCAGATTCCTCTGACTTTATAATTACACAAAGTGATGGTTTATTCCAGTTTTCGTCTATAGACTCCGATGTCATCGTTTTAAAAGCAGCCCGTAACGGCTATCAGACAGTAACCGATACTTTACTGAAAATAAAAAAAATGCCTCACCTTGAGATCGTTATGTATCCTAGGATCACTCAACTTGGTGAGACAATAGTAACCGATCGTAAAATCTCATCACAAACTGCAGAACCGGTAACAAGGATAAAAAGAGCAGAGCTTCGTGGTCGGATAAAAAATACAATAGCAGAGACGTTAAGTAATAAAGCTGGATTCGCTCAGCGTTCTTCAGGTCCTACTACTGCTCGGCCTGTTTTACGTGGAATAAGTGACGCGAGACTACTCGTTTTAGAAGACGGTCAGAATACAGGTGATTTATCAGCCTCTTCACCAGACCATGCAATAATTATCGAACCTATGGCCACAGATAATGTCACGGTCACTAGAGGTCCCGAGACCGTGCGTTTTGGAAGTAGCAACCTTGCAGGCGTAATTAATGCAGAAAAGAATTTAATTCCTAAATCCTATCCTAAAAATTGGAATGGGAATATTGCGTTATCCAACGCAACAGTGAATTCAGGTTGGGCAAATAATACAAGATTGGAAGGTACGTTAGGACAGTTTGCCATCCATGCTGATTTAGTCGCTCGACAGAGTGACAACACAACAACCCCAATTGGCTCCCTCGACAACACGCATTCACAGGCAAAAAACTATGCTATCGGCATTGGGAGAATAAGGGATTCACAAAAATTTGGTATGGCGATAAGTCAGTATGATTCTAAGTATGGCATAACGGGAGACGCCGAAAGAGGCCATCCAAATGGAGTAGATATTCATGTGGAAAGAAGACGAGTAGAATTTGAAGTCGATTTGCCATTACACCAACTCGGCCATAAAGGGAAGCACTTAGAATGGTTTCATGCTTTCACCAGGTACTGGCATTCTGAATTCGAGTCTTCTGGAATAGTGGGTGCCGAGTTTGGTGTTGTGACAATAGACGGAGGAATTCGCATGCCTATCGGTACAGGTGAATTTGGATTCCTTTACGAGTATCGAGATTACGCCTCAGGAGGTTTCACTTTTACACCCCCAACAAGAGAGTATGCAGGTGGGTTATATTCATTTCGCGATTGGAAGACTGATAAATGGCGATTCGTTTCTTCTTTAAGATGGGACATCCGCCAAATCACTCCACGGACCGAAAACGTTTCGACAATAGGAGATGTCTCGGAAAAACAATTTCACGGATTTTCGGGAGGAGCGTCCGCACAATACAGATTGACAAATGCTTGGGATATGAAAATAATTCTAATGCGATCGTATCGGCCCCCTTCTGTGGAAGAATTATTTTCAGGGGGGCCCCATCTAGCCGCTTATTCTTATGAAGTGGGTAACCCTAAATTAGATCCTGAAACTGGTTCGGGAATTGAATTTTTAACCACTTGGGATATGCCCAAAGTCAGATTTAATTTATCAATTTTTCAGAATAACTACGACAATTACCTCTTCCTTGGGAATACGGGTAGAATGAGCTATCGTCGTGCAGACTTACCGTTGTACCAAGTAAAAAATCAAAATGCAAGACTTCGTGGAGCAGAGGGAGAATTGATATTCCCTATACTTGAAAATTTAAATGTCTTTTCCACGCTTAGCTACCTCAACGGAACATTTACTTCGCTTTCAAAACAAGCCATGCCTCAAGTACCACCTTTGATGTGGCAAGCAGGAATGACGTGGTCTAAAAATCCACTCAAGATACACTTTTGCTCTCGAATGGCTACAAAACAAAATAATTTAGGCGAGTTTGAAGAACCGACTAACGGATATCAAGTTTTTGATTTTGATATTCAGTATCATTTTTTTATACAAAATAGACTGAACACTCTTAAGTTCGCCGTAAATAACATCTCAAATACCATTTATCGGAATCATCTCAATCGCATCAAATCAATCATGCCAGATCCAGGACGCGATGCTCGACTGTTTTATGAGATATACTTTTAATGACGAGCCAGATGTTAACATTGCCTGAGATTACCGATTTGAGTTGCCTCTTTTTACGGAGAGGCTACAGGGTGAAGTGTGTTAAGATTCGCTTTTCGGAAATCGAAAATGCGTCACATAAAGATCCTAATCCATGAAATCAAAAATTATTAAACCTCTATTTTGCTGGAGCGCTACCGCCCGTGTATCATTTGCAATCTGCCTTTCCATTTTTGTATGGGTTATAGTACTCAGAGTGACAAATTTACTATGAATATCGAACTAAAAAACCTCACACTTGTCTACGACAAGCATCCAGTAGTACATCATCTTACGGCAACGATAGAGGCGGGGGATCTACTCGCTGTAGTTGGTCCTAATGGTGCGGGGAAATCCCGACCGAATCGTCTTTCAAGGAGTACATATGATGTTTGGATGTCAGACCGGAAAGTCCTGGGGTAAGGAAACACCTGTGAATCGCATGGTGTTTATTGGAAGAAATTTAGATGAATCTTATATCAAAACATCATTCGAAAGTTGTTTAGCCGAAAAAGAATAGTTAACTCAACAAACCTGAAAATAACGTGAGAGGCCCGTTATAAAGATAATTTCCGTATCCAATATTGAAATTGGCATTGATATAGAACCAGCCGTGAGGAAGAAAACCGAAGCTACGTAAAATCAAGCTTTTGATAACACCTATTGTAAGGTATTTCCTCATATTGAAGGTTTAGAATCTTTGTGCTGTCTTTTATGGTTTTCGATCTTTAGATAAAATTCTAAAATTCGGCCCATTTCTTGTTGTTTTCTGCTTTGTAAAGTTCCCAGATGACGCGCAAACTCTGAAGTGCGGTAGTTCCATCGGTAAGAGGAACCTGGTTTTTTTTTATACAGTCAAGGAAATGAGCCATCTCATGTTCTGTATGTTTGCTTGATTCACTTAGCTGAGTAATAACTTCTTGATGCTTTCCTTTATGAAGAATAAGTTTCTTTCCAGAGAAATCGGCTTCAAGGAGACCACCGTCGCAATGGGCATGAAAAGAATATCCAAGTTTTGAACCACGAGCACCCCATGTGCCAAAATGATAACCTAGTCGACCATCTTCAAATTCCAAACAAACATTACTTGTCCCTTCTCGCTCCATCCAAGGCGTTCCACGATTAGTGCCCATATGGATCCCTCGTTTTGGCCAACCCAAAAACCACAGGAGAAGATCAACATAATGACATCCATGACTAAATAGCTGACCACCACCAAGCGTCTCTTCACGACACATCCACGATTCGGGAGGAGCTTGGGTGTGCTGTTCGGTCCATATAGAAAGCTGAAAAAGGTCACCGGCCAATTTTTGATCTACAGCGTGCTTTAGCGCTAACACCAGCGGGTGATAGCGCATACAATAAGCAATCATTAAAATACGCTGTTTGCTTAAAGCGGTTTCTATTAATTCCTCACATTGCTTTTCAGTATTGGCCATTGGCTTTTCCAGTAAAACGTGTTTGTCACGTTGCAAACACTCTAGAGCCACCGAATGGTGAAGATGGTGTGGAAGAGCTATCAATACAGCATCGACCTGACTCAAGACCGAACGATAGTCCGTTGCTGGTTGGGCACCGGGCACCAATGAAGCTACACGGTTGGCAGCTTCAATATCTACATCAACAACATTTTTCACTTCTAAGCGATCTGCTAGGGAAAAAAAACGACTCAAATGGCTTTGTCCCATGCCACCACAACCGATCAAAGCGAGACTAGTATGCGACATTAGTAGCTCCTGATTTATGAGCAACCGAAAAATTTTTATATTTCTCTTAACATAGCAATAAAGTTGAAATTACCCAGATCACACTAAATTATAGTTTAATAAGTAACACCGATTGTGCATAACACTCTACCTCCAGGGTCCTTTGTGCCCAGGTCAATATCACAGATATAAATTCCTGGATCTACTAAAGCACCGTCGGCATTACGTCCATCCCAAAAAAAGATCTCATCGATCCCCTGACGTTCAGGCGTTAGTACGACCCTACCCTGCCCATCAAGATCCCGAATGGTAACCCTGGGAACAAGCTCTTTGGCTTTAAAAACAACGAAACTAATCTGAGCCCGTTCGTTAATACCGTCACCGTTTGGACTCAATACAGGTGGACGGACGATCAAATCACCTACCAACTGCTCCTGACCAGGTAAATCCGGTAGGGTCACTATATTGGCACGGCGAGCTATGGGTTCCACCGGCTGCCAGAGACCAGGTCGATCAGTCATCCCAACGTCCATACTAAAAAGCCCAGTATATTCCAGCAATCGCGCGCCAAATTGTATCTTCACCGAACCGGAAGTCACTCGCTCGGGGAAAAAAATGTAAAGTGAATCGCTTGTATCAATCACTTTTGCAGACGGTACTTCTTTTTCGCCCAAATGAACACTAATTTCACCGCCTATTTCACCTGGCACAGCAAGGCGCAACACATCAAAACCACTGTCGAATAAGTCATCTTCCGTCCATAACGCGTAAGTGAAAGCGGTCATTTCATTAGGACTCGCTGTGCGCGGCCATATTTCACCGCGTACCTGCTGAGATATGGCTTCCTCAAATTCGACAGAGACCGAATGAAGTTCCACTGTTTGCTGCGGATCATCACTGGATAAAATCAGTTCTAACTGCAAGTAGCGACGCGGACTCTTAGATTTAAAAGCCTCACCCGAAAATTGGTAGACATTGCTCCAACTGGCCCAGTCATCTCCAGTTACCAAGCTCGTATCGACCCTACCTCGTAAAACTTTGGGAGCGCTATTCCACTTTACTTCAGTAATAACATCACCCTTGCGGTCGTAAAAGGTATAGACTTTGCGGAGCGATTTCCCCGAACGAGAGCGCAACTGAATCTTAGTTCCTGGCGGCGTATGGGCAGACCATTCCAACTGTTTTATTACACGTGGTCGACCATCACCGTTCACAGCAGCCAAATCAATAAAATCTGAACGCATCTTTACCTGTGCCGGATACCCCTCTGCAAACAGCATAGTCTCAAGCCCCCACCCCGTACCGCCTCCGAGTTCGTCTATTTCGTGCCACAGAAGGTAGCGGACCTTTCGTGGATTGAACATATACCTTTGCCGGAAAATTTGCCCGGCACACTGAGGACGACAGCGATCCTCGATCAGTAGATCGTAATCTACGCGCTCGGGTACTGGTAAGCTAGAATTAGAGGCCGGACGACCGTCTGAAATTAAAAAATTACCACCCGCTGCCGAAGGATTTCCTCCCTGAGCCTGACCACGCAAGCCTTCACCGAGCTGACTTTGATAGATAAAAATTTCATCCAGAAAAAACACAGCGCCAAGATCAATGCGCCACCA
>CEUA01175489.1_pt1 | contig 13797 bp, 11 predicted proteins | sample 361541 | NCBI WGS metagenome assembly CEUA01 (sample SAMEA2623079, study PRJEB7988) | marine metagenome | isolation source: saline water (ENVO:00002010), including
ATAAAAGATTAGAATATTTAAAACAATATTCAGCTTCTAGAAGAAAATTTGCTAATGAAATTCAAAAGAAAACCAAATTACTTCAACAACTTAATCAATCATTAATTAATCAGAAGATCAAAAAAGATAATTTGGTTAAAGAAAACAGAAAAGCAAAACAAGTTTTATTAAAAGAAAATAAGCTTCAAAAAGAAGTAATTGATTTTTTATTAAAAAAGAGAAAAAATTTATCAGTTCAGATAAGTTTAAAACAAAAGCAAGCGAAAGAAATTGACAAAGAAATAGAGGCTTTGATAAAACAGGCAATATTAGCCTCTAAAAAAAATAACAAAAAATCAAATTCAATTGTTTTTGATTTAACTCCAGAAGCAAAATTAATTGCAAGTAATTTTAAGTCTAATAAAGGTAGGCTTCCATGGCCATTAGAAAAAGGAGTTGTCGTTCAAAGATTTGGAAAACAACCTCATCCAGTAGTTAGAACAACAATGATTCAAAGCAATGGGGTAACTATAGCTACAAAACCAAACTCTTTTGTCAGATCTGTATTTAAAGGGGAAGTCATGGCTATTTTAGTATATAAAGGAAGTAACCCTTCAGTTCTTATCAAACATGGAAATTATATAACAGCCTATAAAAACCTTGGAAGAGTTGATGTAAAAAAAGGAGATATAATTAGGGCTAAACAAAAAATAGGTAAAGTCTTTACAAATAAAAAATCTAGAAAATCAACAATGCAGTTTAGTATTTTTATTAATACAGTTCCTCAAAATCCTAAAAACTGGATTTATGAAATGTGAATTATTCTTCAAGATACCAAGCGTCTTCTTGAAGTGTATATTTAACAAAAATTAATAGATTAATAGCTTTCTTCTTAGAACTAAATCTTCCATAAGCAACTCTATGAAATCCTTCAGAACTTTTTCTTGCCATTTCAGCTTTGTACCCCTCTTTAATCAATAAATTAAGTTTATTTTCTGCATTCTTTATTGATCTAAATGAACCAGCGATTATGCTATAGTAATTTTGATTAGGATTAACACTTGAAAAATTATCAGTTTTATTTGAATTTAAATTTAATTCAACTTTAGATAGTTTTCCTATATCAAAAGTCGCTTTTTGAACATTAGATTTAATTTTTTTTTGAGCAATTTCAATTTCATTTAATTTTTGATTTGTTAAATAATTGTTAGTAAAAAAGTATATACTTCCAAATAGAGCAATTGTTAGAAGACCAATAGCAGAATATTTTAAATATCCCATTTTTCTTTTATTATTCTTTTTTTCTGGTGTAAATAATAAATCATCATTATTAGTGTTTTCCATTTTTAGGTTGTTTTTATTGTGATAAGTGATTTTAATTAAAGGATCTTTCTTAAAAGAATAAAGGCCAAAAGAATCTTTATTAAAATTAATTTCATTAGAGGGTAGAAATTCAATTTTACCATGATTATTTAGTTTCATTTCTCCAATTCCTGGAAAATTTATAGATTCTTTTTTTAATTTTTCAATCCATTTTATAGTTTTCTTGTTTATTAAATTTAAAATAGACTCATAATTAGAATTTGTTTTTTGAGCTATATATTTTGCAAGAATTCCATCATTTGTTTTTAAGAGACTATTAAAGCTTATTTCTTTTTTTGGAGGTGAAAAATTTCCATCAAAACTTATTTTAGCTGGAATTTTTCTTGTCAGAAAGGATCCAAATTCAGGAATTGTTATACATTCATATTGATATAATAAATCGTTGATATAACTCTTTATTTCCATTTCACTAAATTACTAAATTAAATATTTAAATTTTATTAAAGTGTAATGAATAATACTTTAAAATATCTTAAAACTAATATCCAATTTTTTTCCTAACTCTTAAAAGAACTTTTTTGGCAATTTTTCTTGCTTTTTCAGCTCCTTTAGCTAACAAAATATTAACTTCTTCGGGATTATTTATAAAATGATTAAATTTTTCTCTTTCAATAGAAAAATGACTTAGACAGAGCTCAAAAAGAGCTTTTTTTGAGTCACCGTATCCAAAACCTCCAGATAAATAATTTTTTTCGAGTATTTTAGTTTTTTCTTTATCAGCAATTAGACTATATAATTTATAAACTGTACAATTATTAGGATCTTTTGGGTCATCATAAGAAATACTGTCAGTTTTTATTGACATAATTTGTTTTCTTAGATCTTTTTCAGGTAAAAAAATATTAATTATATTATTTTTTGATTTACTCATTTTTTGTCCATCAATGCCAGGAATATAGAATCCATCTTTTTGAATTTTTGCTTGAGGTATTACAAATGTTTCTCCCATTAAATTGTTAAATCTTGATGCAACATCTCTAGTAATTTCTAGATGTTGTAATTGATCTTTTCCAACAGGAACAATTTCGGCATCATATAGTAAAATATCCGCAGCCATTAAAATTGGATAAGAAAAAAGACCGGAATTCACATCTGATAACTCATTTGATTTATCTTTAAAAGAATGAGCAAGGGTTAATCTTTGATAGGGATAAAAACAATTTAGATACCAGGCTAATTCAGTAACTTCACTAACATCGCTTTGCCTATAAAAATTAGTTCTTTCAATATCTAATCCACAAGCTAACCAAGCCGATGCAGTTAACAAAGTGTTTTCTCTTAGGGTTTTTTCATTTTTTATTTGTGTTAATGAATGAAGGTCTGCTATGAATAAAAAAGATTCATTATTCTTTTTCTTAGACATTTGAATTGCTGGAATAACAGCTCCAATTAAATTTCCTAAATGTGGAGTTCCAGTAGATTGAACACCAGTTAAAATTCTTGACATATTTATCAATTTAGACAAATTTAGTTTTTTCATTTTAAAAACAAATATGTTATTATGCTTTTGAAATTATATTTAAATTAATTTAGTTCTCTATTTAATAAATAAAGAATTACGATATTTGATTTTGTGAGAATTATTTCAAAATTTTTTTTGATATTATGGAGAATATGGTTTTATTTCTTGACTTCAATTCCAGTTATTTTACTTTCCCCTCTTTGGTTAGTTTCCCTTTTCGTTCCTAAAGGATATGGTTTTATCTTTTGGTTGGCAAGAAATATTTGGGCTCCATTTGTTTTATTTGGATGCGGATTTTATGTTTCAAAAATTAACTCTTTAAAAGAACCTAATAGAAATTATATTTTAGTTGCTAATCATACAAGCTATATTGATGTGATGGTTATGTTTAGAATGGTAAATGTTCCATTTGTCTTTGTAGGAAAAAAAGAGTTAGCAAAAATTCCAATTTTTGGGTTTTTATATAAAAGAGCAGTTATTATGGTAGACAGAAGTAGCTCAAAAAGCAGATATGGAGTTTATGGCAAGGCTGATGAGGTAATCGAGAAAGGATATAATTTGTGTATTTTTCCTGAGAAAAATTATTTAGATGAGACATTGCTTTTAAATTTATTTAAACAAGGAGCTTTTAAAATTGCTTTAAAATATAAGATGCCTATTGTCCCTTTAGTTTTTCTAGATTGCAAAAGAAAATTTCCTTGGTATACAACACACGGCTACCCAGGAAGTTTAAGAGTTAAAATACTGGAAACGGTTTTCTTAGACAATAAAAACTTATCAATAGATTTACTAAAACAAAAGGTTTATAAAATGATAAAAAGAGAATTAGAATTAGACCCTAAAAAAGCATCTTTAAATGCAATTAAAATATGGAAGAAAACAAAAAAATAGTTTAAGTTTCAATTTTATTTATACTGTTCATTATTTTATTCTCTAGTTCTTCCATTAGGTCTGGATTATCATTAAGAAGAATTTTAACACCATCTCTACCTTGACCGAGTTTTGTTTCACCATAGCTAAACCAAGATCCACTTTTTTTAATTATTTCACTTAATACTCCTAAGTCAATTATTTCTCCAATTTTTGAGATACCTTCTCCATATATAATATCAAATTCTGCAGTTTTAAAGGGAGGAGCTACTTTATTCTTTATGACTTTAACTCTTGTTTTATTTCCCAAAACTTGAGCATCAGCATCTTTAATTTGAGTTGATCTTCTAATATCTATTCTGACTGAAGCATAAAATTTAAGAGCATTACCTCCAGTTGTAGTTTCAGGGTTTCCAAACATTACACCAATTTTTTCTCTTAATTGATTTATAAAGAAAACTGTACAGTTAGTTTTACTTATTGATGCAGTTAATTTTCTAAGAGCTTGAGACATTAGTCTTGCATGAAGACCCATTTTAGAATCTCCCATTTCTCCCTCAATTTCACTTTTTGGAGTTAATGCTGCAACAGAATCAATAACAACAATATCTAATGCTGCTGAGCGAATTAGATTATCTGCTATTTCAAGAGCTTGTTCACCATGGTCTGGTTGAGAGATAATGAGCTCACTTATATCAATACCTAATTTTTCAGCATAAAACCTGTCAAAAGCATGTTCAGCATCAATAAAGGCAGCTATACCTCCTTTTTTTTGACATTCAGCAATAGCATGTAGAGTAAGAGTTGTTTTTCCAGAAGCTTCAGGGCCATATATTTCAATTACCCTTCCTTTAGGATAACCCCCTACTCCTAAAGCAAGATCTAATCCAATTGAACCAGAAGGAATTGATTCAATTTCTTCAACTGCTTCATCACCTAATTTCATTACCGATCCCTTACCATAAGTTTTGTCAAGTTTGTCAAGAGTAATCTGTAAGGCTTTTAACTTGGCAGATTTTTGATCGGACATATTTTTATTTTTCTGCTAAAATACATTTTATAAATTATCATTACAAAACTATTTAGTCTCAATAATTAACAAAATTTTGTAGGTTTACGTATATGAAAGTTTTAAAAGTTTTATTGTTTTTATTTATTACAAATATTTATCCACAAGATATACTCACATTAAAAGATAGATCAATAATTATTGATAAGATTATAAAAGAGAGAACAGAAAATTTATTGCCTAAAATAATGCAAAAAGAGTCAGTTGATATGTGGGTTTTAATTACAAGAGAATATAATGAAGATCCAATTATTAAGACATTTCTACCTTCAACTTGGTTAAATGCAAGAAGAAGAACAATTCTTGTAATTTCTATTAATGATAATAAAGAATTAGAAACGGTTTCAATTAGCAGGTATGATTTTGGAAAAATTTTCAAGTCAATTTGGGATAAAGAAAAAGAACCTAATCAATGGAAAGCTTTGTCTGATTATATAATTAAAAAAAACCCTAATAAAATTGCTATAAATATTTCCGAGAATTACGCTTTAGCTGATGGATTAGTAAAGACTGATTATGAAGGTTTATTAAGAGTTCTTCCTAATAATTATATTAAAAAATTAGTTTCTTCTGAAGCTATTGCAGTTTCTTGGATTGAGAAAAGATCTTTTACTGAAATGAATATTTATAGTCAATTGGTACAAATAACTCATAAAATAATTAAAGAAGCATTTTCAACCAAAGTTATTACACCAGGAATAACCTCTACTGATGATGTGGTTTGGTGGTTAAGACAGAAAGTTTCAAGCTTAGGTCTATCGACTTGGTTTCATCCTACGGTCGATGTTCAAAGAAAAGATAATAGTGATCTATATTCCTTTGATTCGAAATCCAAATATGATATAATTTATCCAGGAGATTTAGTTCATTGTGATTTTGGAATTAGTTATCTAAGATTAAATACGGATTGTCAACAATTGGCTTATGTTCTGAAACCTGAGGAAAAAGACGCTCCAGTTGAATTAAAAAAAGCTTTAGAAAAAGGCAATAGAGTTCAAGATTTATTAACTGAAAGTTTTGAAAAAGGGAAATCAGGGAATTATATTTTAAGAAAAGCTCTTAATTTAGGATTTAAAGAAGGACTTAGACCTCAAATTTATACCCATCCTCTTGGATTATTTGGCCATTCAGCTGGGACAACAATTGGGATGTGGGATTCTCAACAAGGAGTAAAAGGATCAGGAGAACATTTATTAGATTATAAGACAGCTTATGCTATTGAGTTAAATACTAAAGTTTATATAAAATCTTGGAAAAAAGATATTAGAATAATGCTTGAGGAAGCTGGGTATTTTGATCAAAAAGGATTTAGATATATTAATGGAAGACAAAAAAAATTAATTTTAATTGGAGAAAAAACAGTTAATATTCAATGACCTGAATTAAAATTTATAATCGACATTTAATCTTTTGTATTTTTGAATTATTTTATTAAATGAAACTTTATAATAAGTATAGCGCAAAAGAGAACACAGTTATAATTAAGAAAGCTGGTTATAAAAGACTTACGTTATCTTTTTATAAATATGCGGTGATTAAAAATCCTAAATTATTTAGAGATTATCTTTTTTTAAATTGGCAACCTTTAAAGGTTTTAGGAAGAATATATGTCTCTTATGAAGGAATAAACGCTCAATTATCAGTTCCATCAAAAAATTTAGAGAAATTTAAATCTCAATTAAATGAAATTAGCTTTTTAAAAAAGATTAGACTGAATGTTGCTATAGAAAGTGATGATTTTTCATTTTTAAAATTAAAAATAAAAGTAAGATCAAAAATAGTTTCAGATGGATTAAATGATGATTTATTGAATCTTAATAACCCAGGAGACCATTTAGACGCAAAAAAATTTAATCAAATTTTAAATAATAAGGATACGATTTGTATTGATATGAGAAATCACTATGAAAGTGAAATAGGACATTTTAAAAATGCAATTCTTCCGAACGTTGATACATTTAAAGAGTCATTAAATTTTGTTGAAAAAAAATATTCTAATTATAAGGAAAATAAGAACATTGTATTGTATTGTACCGGAGGAATAAGATGCGAAAAAGCTAGTGCTTTTTTAAAATATAAAGGGTATAATAATGTTTTTCAACTTGAAGGAGGAATAATTGAATATGCAAATCAGGTAAAGAAAAAAGGTATTGAAAATAAATTTATCGGAAAAAATTTTGTTTTTGATCAAAGAAAAGCTGAAAGAATATCTGAAGATGTTATTTCAAGATGTCATCAATGTGGAAAAAAATCAGACACTCATGTAAACTGTTTAAATGAAGCATGTCATCTTTTGTTTATTCAATGCGAAAGGTGTACAAAAAAAATGAAAAATTGTTGTTCTAAAGAATGTGTTGAAATAATTTCATTATCAGATCAGAAAAGAAAAGAGCTTAGAAAAGGAATGAAAAACAGTAATAAAATTTTTAAAAAAGGAAGATCACCAGTTTTAAAGTTTAAAAAATAATTATTATTCTATTCTAATGAAAATAAAAATATTATTGATAGTTTTTTTTACAATTATTTTTTTAGGATGTAATAATAATATTATTTATAGAGAATTTATTAATCATGGGGAATCATGGTCACTAAACAAAAAAGTCAAGTTTAGAATAGACAGAAACTTGTTTACAACTGAAAATGATTATAATATATATATTCATCTTAGAAATAATAATGAATATCAGTATAATAATATTTTTTTAATTGGGACTATTAAAGATTCTGTTAATATTATAGAGAAAGATACTTTGGAGTATGCAATGGCTGACTCTGAGGGTAAATGGCTTGGAAAAGGATTTTTGAGTTTAAAAGAAAGTAAACTGTGGTGGAAAAGAAAGTTTAATTTTCCAGAAATAAACTCATTAACTTTTGAAATTGATCAAGTAATTCGAAGAAATGGAAATCAATATCAAGATAAATATTTGAAAGGAATTGTGGATATTGGATTATCTATTGAAATATCTGAGTAAAAAATGTTTATGAAAAATAAAAAATCTAAAAAAGATCAATTAAAATATAGTGTTTTTATAAGATCATTTTGGGTTTTATTTTTTTCAGGATTATTTTTTTTAGTAATTATTTTTTCATCTGCTGCTTTAGGATATTTTGGTGAAATGCCAGACTTACAGCAACTTGAAAACCCTAAGACAAACTTAGCTACACAAATTATTTCAAGTGATGGTATAGTTTTAGGAAAATATTATTATAATGATAATAGAACTCCCTTAGATTTTGATCAGCTTCCGCCTAGTATGGTTGATGCATTAATAGCAACTGAAGATGAAAGGTATTATAACCATTCTGGAATTGATTGGATTGGAACTTTAAGAGCTGTTTTTTACTTTGGTAAAAGAGGAGGAGCTAGTACTATTTCTCAACAATTAGCCAGACAATTATTTGTTGGGGTTAGGTCTAGAAATATTATTAAGGCTATAATTCAGAAAGTTAAGGAATGGGTTTTAGCAGTTCAGTTAGAAAGAAGATATACAAAAAAGGAGATAATTGAAATGTATTTAAATGTATATGATTTCGGTTATAATGCAGATGGTGTACAATCCGCTTCAAAAATATTTTTTAATAAAAAACCAAAAGACCTTAAAATTGAAGAGTCCGCAATTTTAATTGGGATGCTACAAAACTCATCTTTATATAATCCAGTTAGAAGGCCAGAATTAGTTATTAAAAGAAGAAATATTGTTTTTAGACAAATGGTAAGAAATAAATTAATTAATGAAAAAGAATATGATTCATTAAAAATAATTCCTTTAAAAATAGATTTTTCTCCAGAATCTCACAGAGAAGGTTTGGCTACTTATTTTAGAGCTTATCTTCAAGAATTTATGAGATCCTGGATCAAAAATAACCCCAAATTAGATGGCTCTAATTATAATATTTATAGAGATGGGCTTAGAATTTATACAACTATTGATTCTAGAATGCAAGATTTAGCTGAAAAGGCCGTCTCTAAACATATGAAAAATCTACAAAAAGAATTTTTTATACAACAAAATATTGCAGAACAAGAGAACCCTATAGCTCCTTTTTTAAATCTTAGGCATGGTGAAGTTGACACTTTACTTCAAAGATCAGCTTATAGATCTGAAAGATGGAGAAAGATGAAGAAAACTGGAATAGACGACAGTTTGATTTTAAAAAGTTTTAATAAAGAGGTGCCAATGAAGGTGTTTAGTTGGCAGGGAGAAATTGACACAATAATGAAGCCAATTGACTCTATTAGGTATTATAAGCATTTTTTAAGATCATCATTAATGTCAATGGAACCCATGTCTGGTCATGTGAAAGCTTGGGTAGGGGGATATAATTACAAGCACTTTCAGTATGATCAAGTAAAGCAGGGAAGAAGGCAAATTGGATCAACATTCAAACCTTTTTTATACGCAACGGCTATTGATCAGTTAAAACTTTCTCCATGTGATTCATTACCAGATGCATTATATTGTATAGAAACAAATAGATTTGAAAACACAGAGGCTTGGTGTCCAAAAAACTCTGGAGACAGATATGGAAGAATTAGAACATTAAAAAATGCTTTAGCGAATTCAGTTAATACTATTAGTGCTAGATTAATGGATCAAGTTGGACCTAGACCCGTAATAGATTTAGTTAAAAAAATGGGTGTAACTTCTTATTTACCAGCAGTTCCTTCAATTGCTCTTGGAACACCAGATATTAGTCTTTTTGAAATGGTTGGAGCTTATGGTGTATTTGCAAATAGAGGTATTTATGTTAAACCAGTTATGATTACTAGAATTGAAGATAAAAACGGACTTGCTTTATTTGAAGTTATACCTGAAACTAAAGACGTCCTTAGTGAAGAAGTAGCTTATGTTACCTTAAAGTTGATGCAAGGTGTAACCAAACATGGTTCTGGAGCAAGATTAAGGCATGCTGGTTTAGAAAAAACAAATTATATTTATGAAAAGGTCATAACAGATTATCCATATATTTTTCAAAACCCTATAGCCGGAAAAACAGGTACAACCCAAAATCAAAGTGATGGTTGGTTTATGGGAATGGTTCCTAATCTAGTTACAGGAGTCTGGGTTGGAGGAGAAGATAGATCAATACATTTTGAAAAAATTGCTTTTGGTCAGGGAGCTACTATGGCTTTACCCATTTGGGCTATTTATATGAAATCGTTATATGAAAAAAATGAATTAGGAGTTTCTATAGAAGATTTTATTGAGCCTGAAAAAATTTCAATTCCAGTTGATTGTGATGAATATGATAAAAATTCTTCAAAAGCAAAATCAAAACCAAAAGCAGATCTTAAGGCTTTAGGTTTTTAATTTTTTAGTAATTTACATATATGGAGTTTTTAGGTTATAGAATAATATAAAGTTTTAACTTTTAAACAAAAACATCAGATTACTTATTGTAATGATATGAAAAAGAGAGACTTGATTTATATGATTTTTTCAAAACAATAAAAAGGGTAAATACTTTGATTTAGAAAATAAATATCTTCTATTTTAATATAACCTCTTTTTTTATAAAACTTTACATTTCTTTTGTTTTTACTGAAAGTGTCTAATCTAATTGATAAACAATTGTTTTTTAAAGCATTTTCTTCAACAAAATCCATCAATTTGATTCCATACCCTCTGCCTTGATATTTAGGATCAACAGCTAATCTATGAACATATAGGTTTTTCTTATTCTCAGTGTTCCAATTAATATTTTTATAAGCTTGACTTTCTATTATTGATTTCATAACACATCCTATAATTTTTTCATTAATTTCAATTATATAAAGATTTTTCTTTTTAATATCATTTTTAAAAATTCCTTTGGAAGGATAATTTTTATTCCATTGATAAATTTTATTATTTATCATATGATTAGTACAATTTTTAATTATATTGAGTATATATGGAAGATCATTATGGGTTGCTTGTCTAATCATAATTTTTATGACCTATAGTTTTTTAAAAATATAAATATTAAAACTTCTAATATCAGATTTATTAAATTTCTTTTTTTTATATTTTTTAATTGCTCTTATTTAATAGCTCAAAATTATTTTTCACTTAATGTAGATAATGATTTATTTTTTGGTACTGATAGATATTATTCTAGTGGAATTTTCCTAAAATATGGTAATAAAGTATCAATTGATAGTTTAATTTCAAATAATAAGATATCCACCAAACATTTTAAATTAGGTCAAAAAATTAACACTCCTTCATATAGGTATACTAAGGAACTTGAAAAGATTGATTACCCCTATAATGGTTGGTTATTTGTTGAATATAAAAAAAAAACTTTTTATTCAAATTATAAAGGTTACTCTATTGGTCTTCAGATAGGTACAACTGGAGACAATGAATCTTTATCTAAGCCTATGCAAAATTTATATCATAAATATATATTAGATTTACCTTCTTTACCATGGACAGCCCATCAACCAAAATCATTACATTTTAATTTTGTTTCTGAATATTATAATGGATTAAAGATTAATAATAGTCTTAATCTTTTAAGTCACTCTGAATTTTATTTGGGTTCTTATGAGTCTTATTTTGGAACAAGGCTAGGTTTTCAATTTGGAAAATTAAATTATCATGCATTTTATAATAATTCTTTTTTAAACCCTAATAAAAGTTTTTCTTTTTATTTGGGTAATAAAATTGAATATGGTTTTCATAGATATGAGTTTTCAGGAGGGTTATTTTATAATAATTCTATATTCAAACATGATTATTTAAAACTGATACATAAAATAGAAATAGGATTTTTTTATAAGACTAATAATTGGAAATTTACGGCTATTGTTAATTCTAGAAATAAAGATTTTAAATTTCAGAGGTATAAAAGACATACATACTTAACTTTAATTATTTTAAAAGTTTTTTGATTTATTTGTTTATTATTTTACTGCTAAATGTTTTTAATTTTATTGTTAGCATTATTCCTTTATATTTTTCAGGTTTTATTAGTTCATTAGTATTATTCTCTTTAGAAAATTTATATTTAATATTTATTCCAATTACTTTCCAAATTATATATTCATAACCTATAAAGAAACCAAATGTATTTTCATAATCATTTAAACTATACTCCCCCTTTATGTTTCCATTATAAAAAATGGCTTTTTTTAAATTATTATAATTAATACCCATAGAAAATTTACTTTTTTTAGTTGGAGATAATTTTAAACCAATAGGTATAGAGATGTATTTAATTAAATCTTTATAAGCTTCATTTTCTTTATAAAAATATTTAACTGGGAAATAATATATACCTGTTTTTATTCCAAAAGTCCTTGAAAGATTGTAAACAACTTCTATATTACCTCCAAAATTTATTACTGGTTTTGTTTTTTCGTTTTTGTTCATTCTAAAGATATCCCCACCGATATATATTTCTAATTTACTATAATAATTATCTAAACTAGGGCCCTTATTATATTGTTGTATTAGTAATTCTCCAGATTGTGATAAAATATAATTTGAAAAAAAAAGGAAAAGAATTATTAAAAAATATTTCATAATAATTATAAAGGTAATTATTAATTTATTGCAATTAAAATATTTAAAATTTTATTTCTTATGATTGTCAATCATAAGATTAAATAAAAAAATTAATTTAAATATTATTTATTTTTAAATATAAGTCAATATTTATAGTATATTTAAGGTGTTTTATTTTTTTTATTAATTTAAATTATTTTAAAATATTGTTTTTTATTGTTTATGAAAGAAAAAATAAATAATTTTATTATAGACTTTTATTTGAATAAGCATCATAGTATAAAGTCCAATAACGATTTTTTTAAATTAAAACTTAGAATTTATTCTTGTCTAGAAAAAAGTTCGAAAATGTATGTTATTAAAAAGATTGTTTTAACATTAAATGATTGGAAAGAAATAAATGAAGATAAAAGATTAAATAAAAGTAATATAGAAATAAAAGGTATGATTACTAATTATAAAAATTTAGCTATAAATGTTTGTTTAAGAGATGAGGTTAAATTATTAAAAGATTTTGATCATGTGTGGAAAAATCCTGATAATTTATCATTAAATGTATATCAAGTTTTAGAAACAAAACAAAACCTTGTTTTGATAACAAACGGAATAAGTTATTCTAATGATTTTAAGTATTTGTCTTTTCATTTAAAAAATTTTTGTTATAAGATTGATATCGACAGAAATAATTTAAACATAAAGAACAGGTTAAACTTTAAAAGTAATTTAGAAAATAATCTCAGTTTTTACGATATAACTATTAATTTTTTGAACCAATTTGAGGAATTTTTAAATTCAATTCCAAACAAAAAATTATACCCATTAATAAAAAGGAATCGAATCATTTCTATTGGATCGTTATCCAAATATTTTAGAGCTTTCAGGGTTTGCTTTAATGAAATGATTTATAAATATAAATTATTAAATAGTTCTGCGTATCCTTTTTCTAGGAAGTTAGATGATGGAGGCTATAGAATCAAAACACCGATAAATTCTAAATCTTATGTGTTAAGTGATATTGATTTAAGGTTATTGCTATCATACGATACTAAAAATAAAAGACACAAAAGAGCTCATGATTTTTGGGTATTTTCTTTTTATTCAAAAGGTATGAATATGAATGAAATTGCAAGATTAAAATGGAAAGATATTGATGAAATAAATGGAAATAAATTTTTTACATTTTATAGAGGAATAAAGAAGTCTGAAAACCAACCTAAAATAAAAGTGAATATTTCAAATTTGATGTGGTTTATTATAAATAGAAATAGAGGTAATGAAAAATATCTTTTTGATATTATAAAGGAATTAAATCCCAATAAAAATCAGGTTGAAATATATAAGAATAAAGAATCTAGATTTTGTAATAAGTATTTAAAGTTTATCCAAAATGAACTAGAAATATTTAAAAATGAACAGTTAATGATGAGTACAGCTAGACATACTGCAGCTTATACTGCTTTAAAAGGGGGTTTAAGCCCTTTAGATATTGGCAAACATTTAGGAAATATTGATAATAGGTCTATTTATGCTTATACTAA
>CEUA01052018.1_pt1 | contig 13788 bp, 12 predicted proteins | sample 361541 | NCBI WGS metagenome assembly CEUA01 (sample SAMEA2623079, study PRJEB7988) | marine metagenome | isolation source: saline water (ENVO:00002010), including
AATTCAGAAATTTGTCATAAAGAAAATATTGGATTGTTAGCATATTCTCCTTTGGGTTTTGGAACTTTAACAGGAAAGTATCTAGGTGGAAATATGCCTAAAAATGCCAGACTTACACTTTTCCCTAATTATAATAGATTTAGTAATGAAGAATCTAAAAAAGCAATTCAAAAATATTATGATTTGGCTAGAGAATATGGAATGAGTTTAACAAATATGGCATTATCCTTTGTAAGTGATAGATCATTTGTAACAAGTAATATTATTGGAGCAACTTCAATTGAACAGCTTAAAGAAAATATAGATACTTATAAAACTATATTAAGTGATGAGATTTTAGAGAAGATAAATATTATTCATAATAATCAACCTAATCCAGCACCATAAAGAATTATATAATTGAAGAAATTAATTTTTTAGTATATTTTTTTTTTGGATGATTATAAAGTAAATCTGATTCTTGAAATTCAATTAATTTTCCTGATTTCATAACCATTATTCGATCTGACATATACTTAACTATAGAAAGATCATGTGATATAAAAATATAACTTAAATTAAATTCTTCTTTAAGGTTATTTAGTAGATTTAAAATTTTTGCTTGAATTGATATATCTAGAGCTGCAACACATTCATCACAAATAATAATTTTTGGATTCGTAGCAAGAGCTCTTGCTATTATTGCTCTTTGTTTTTGACCACCAGAAAGCTCATGGGGATGCCTGTTGAAATGAATTCTGGAAAGACCTACTTTATCAAGTAAATCGTAGACTCTTTTTTTTCTATCATTTTTATTGTTTAAAATATTATGAACTTTTAGAACTTCCATTATAGAATTTCCTACTGTTTTGATAGGATGCATAGAAGAATGAGGATCTTGAAAAATATATTGAATGTCTTTTCTAAGATCATTAGACTTATTAAAATCATTTTTATTAATTAATTGACCATTATAAAAAAATTTACCAGATGTAGGGGGATCTAGATAAATAATAGCCTTTCCTAAAGTTGATTTTCCACATCCCGATTCACCAACTAAACCAAGAGTTTCTCCTTTATATAATTTAAAACTAAAAGATTTTATGGCATAAAAAAATTTTTTTTTATTCAATAAAATATTTTGTTTAAAGAATTTTTTTTCTAAATCTATTATTTCTAGAATGGGTAACTTAGAATATAAAATTTTATGTTTTTCTTTTCTTTCTTTTGCAGTAATTATTTCTTCAATGAAATCTCCTTTTTTAAAATCTCTAATTACAGGTAGGGTTCTAAGTCTTTTTTCTATAGAAGGTCTTGCAAATAAAAGTCCTTTAGTATAAGATTTTTCAGGATTTTTAAATAACTTTTCTTTGACTCCAGATTCAATTATTTCTCCATTTTTCATTACAAAAACTTTATAAGCAAAATATTTAACTAAATTTAAATCATGTGATATAAAAAGTATACTCATCTTGTACTTTTTTTGTAATGATTTTAATAGTAATATTATTTCTTTTTGAACTGTTACATCTAATGCTGTAGTGGGTTCATCTGCAATTAAAAGTTTTGGTTTACACAAAATAGCCATAGCGATCATAACCCTTTGTTTTTGACCACCACTTAATTGATGAGGATATGAATTATAAATTCTTTCAAAATCATCAAGTTGAACATCTTTAAAAGCTGATAAAATTATTTTAGTATTTTCATTTTTAGTATTAAAATAATGAGTTTCTAATACTTCTAAAAGCTGTTTACCACAATTCATTGAAGGATTTAAGCTAGAATTAGGTTCTTGAAAAATAATTCCAATTTCTTTTCCTCTAATAGATCTCCAAATTGACTCTGTACAATTAGTTAAAGAGATATTTAAAAAATTCATTTTATTATTTGAAATTAAAGAATTGTTAGGAATTAGTCCTATTAAGGATAGTGCAGTTAGCGTTTTACCACTTCCAGATTCTCCAACTATTGCAACTGTTTCATTCTTTAAAATCGAAAATGAAATATTTTTTAATATTCTTTTACTTTTAATTTTTAGATTTAGATTTTTAATCTCTACTAGAATTTTACTTTTGTTGTTTATTTTGATCATATCTAGTATTAATAGCGTTATGTAAAGTTTTAATTTTTTGCTATTTCAATTCCAAAATCTATATATGAGTATATGTCTTCAGTAAAACTACTTTTAACTTTTTTACCTTCTTTTTGTTGTCCTAATCTTACAAAGATCAGATTTTTTTCAGGTAATAGGATTACATATTGACCAAGGTGACCCCTCATTAGTAGGATCTTTTGATTTTTATAATTGTCAATCCACCACCCATATCCGTATTCAGAGTCTTTATCAAAAACTGGATTCAAAGATTTAGTTACAAAGGTTGAATCCAATAATATTTTATTATTCCATTTTCCAAAATCTTTATATAGTTTACCAAATCTTGCAAAGTCTCTTGCATTTGATGCAATACAACAGTAGGCTTTTTCCATTCCATATTTTTCACTATCAATTTGCCATAAAGCTTTATTTTCAAACCCCATTGGATCCCAAAAACTTTCATATAAATATTCGGATAAGTTTTTTCCTGTAGCCTTTGAAATTACCATTCCCAAAAGTTGAGTAGCTCCACTTTTATATTTAAATTCTTTTCCAGGCATATATTTAATAGGTTGATCAATAATTAGCTTACTTAAATCATCTACGAAATATGCAGATGCAGTTACCTCAAAAGGGTTAAAATAATCTTCTTTCCATAACATTCCAGAAGACATATTTGATAAATGACCAACTTCCAATTTATCTGCAAACTCACCTTTTATTTCAGGAAAAAAATCTTTTACTTTTTGATTTAGCCCTTTAATATGTCCTTGCATTATAGATTTTCCTAACAATGCTGAAACTATACTTTTAGCCATTGAAAAAGAGTTGCTCATGGATTTTATTCCATAACCATCATAATATTTTTCAAATAAAATTGAATCATTTTTTATTACTAAAAAAGCAACAGTTCCATTTTTTTTATTATAAGATTCAAAATCTTTTGGGATTTCAAAAAGGTTATAATTTGAATGAAATTTCCATGTCAGAGGGTTTTTAGAAATCGGAATTTTTCTATTATCAAAATTTTTATAATCCTCTAAATACGCAGTTGTGTAACCTTTAAAATAAATTTTTGAAACACCTTCTAAAATATAATCGAATTTAGAGATATATAATAATCCAAAAAAAACTAGAATCAATAATATAAGACTATTAAAGAATTTTTTCATTTAAAAAATAACTAATGCAAATTTAACTTTTTTATCTCTATAAAAGTTTTTGACTAAGTAACTTTATTTTATTTCTAAATTAGATAATAATAAATTTATGAATTTTTAATAAACAAAAATTGTATATTTTAAAATAATATGGATAAAAGTAAATTAATAGAATTTGAATGTATAGATGCTTATACTGCAGGTAATCCTGTTAGGTTAGTTGTTAGACCTAAACCTAATTTAGATGGAAAAAATATTTCTGAAAAACGTTTAAATTTTATAAATAATTTTGATTGGATTAGGACGGGTTTAATGTTTGAACCTCATGGACATGATATGATGAGTGGAAGTTTTTTTTATGAACCATCAAATCCAGATAATGATGTTTCAATCTTATTTATTGAAACTAGTGGTTGCCTTCCAATGTGTGGTCATGGACTTATTGGAAGTATTACTGTATTAATAGAGGAAGGTTTAGTTATTCCTAAAGTTGAAGGAAAGATTAATGTTGAAACACCTGCTGGACTAGTAAAAGTATCGTATAAAAAAGAAAATAATAAAGTAATATCTGTTAAATTTAATAATGTTACTTCCTTTCTTGTAGCTTCAGATTTAATTATTGAAAGTGATTTTTTAGGGAAGTTAAAAGTTGATGTTGCTTATGGTGGAAATTTTTATGCAATAGTTGATTTACAATTAAATTTTAAAGGAATTGAATATTATTCAGCCAGTGATTTAATTTCTTTTGGAAGAGATTTAAGAAAAAAAATTAATAAGCTTCAGAATTTTATTCATCCCATTGACAAAAATATTAAAATGTGTACTCATGTTTTATGGAGTGGAAAAACTACTTCAGATAAGTTATGTTCTTCAAATGCTGTTTTTTATGGAGAAAAAGCTATTGACAGATCACCGTGCGGAACAGGAACATCTGCAAGATTAGCTCAAAAATATTTTAAAGGAGAATTAAATTTGGGTCAAAAATTTATTCATAAAAGTATTATTGATTCAAAATTTATAGGGTGTATTGAAAAAGAAGTTTCGATAGGAAATTATAAAGGGATTATACCTAGTATTGAAGGAAATGCAAGAATAATAGGATATAATAAATTAATTTTTGATCCATCAGATCCTTATTTTAGTGGTTTTCAGGTTATATAAACTTAAAGATTGAAAAAAAAAGTAGTAATAGTTGGAGGTGGAATAATTGGATTTTCCTGCGCTTATTATTTAATTGAAGAGGGTCATGAGGTTATATTGGTTGATAAAAACTCATTTGATTCAGGAGCTTCTATTGTTAATGCTGGTTATATAATACCAAGTCATATCATTCCATTAGCTTCTCCAGAAGTACTTAGAAAAGGAATAAAGTGGATGTTAAATTCTAATAGCCCTTTTTATATAAAACCAAGATTTAATAAAGATTTGATTAATTGGGGAATTAACTTTATTAAGTCTTCTAACTTTAGACATGTTAATCGATCAATAAGTATAATAAAGAAGATAAATGAATTTAGTAAAGAATTATACCTTGAATTAAGAGATTCAAAAAAAATTGATTTTAAGATTTATGAAAAAGGATTATTAATGGCTTTTAAAACATCTGAAGCAGAAAAAGAAGAATTCAAAACAGCTAAAATAGCAAGAGAATTAGAAATGAATGTCCAAGAACTATCTCAGAATGAGGTAAACTCCATGCAGCCTAAAATTAAAATGAATATTAAAGGAGCTTTTTGGTATAAATCAGATGCACATTTAACTCCAGAAACTTTTATGAATAATTTAAAATCTTATTTGTTAAAAAAAGGCCTAAAAGTATATAAGGAAAATTTAGTGGAATCATTTAATTATAATTCTGGAATTATTAATTCAATTAGAACAAAAAAAAATGAAATTTTTGGAGACGAATTTGTTATTGCAGCTGGAGCTTGGTCAGAAAATTTATTAAAAAAATTAAGAATAAAACTTTTGATTCAGGCTGGAAAAGGGTATAGAATAAATTTATTAAAAAATACAGGAATTTCATACCCTGCAATTTTGTTAGAAGATAAAGTTGCTGTAACTCCTATGGATGGATTTACAAGATTTGGAGGGACTATGGAAATATCAGGGTTAAACACTAAAATTAATTTTAAAAGAGTTAATTCAATTGCTAAATCATCAGAGGAATATTATGAAGGCTTAAAAATATCTAGTCAAAATATTAATGATGCACAATGTGGTTTAAGACCTCTTTCTCCAGATGGACTTCCTTTTATTGGAAGACATTCATCATATAATAATTTAGTTTTAGCTACAGGTCATTCAATGATGGGTTGGAGTTTAGGTCCAGTTACTGGAAAATTAGTTTCGGAAATAATTTCAGGTAAAAAAGAATCAATTTCTATTGATCCTTTTAATCCTGAAAGAAAATTTGGATACTAATAGTATTTATAAACTTTTAGCAATATCAATTGAATGGTAACTTACAATCATTGAAGCTCCTGCCCTTTTAAAAGCAGTTAATTGTTCAATAATAATTTTATTTTCATTTATCCATCCTTTTTCTGCAGCAGCTTTTACCATAGAGTATTCTCCACTTACCTGATAAACTGCAATTGGAAGAGAAAATTTTTCTCTTATATCTCTAATGATATCTAAATAGGATAATCCAGGTTTAACCATAATTATATCAGCACCTTCTTTAATATCATTTTCAACTTCTAAAAAAGCTTCATTTCTATTTCTAAAATCCATTTGGTAAGTTTTTTTGTTTCCAAAACCAGGTTTAGAATTTAAAGCATCTCTAAATGGACCATAAAAATTTGATGCATATTTAACAGAATAACTCATGATTACAGTTTCATGAAAATTATTTAATTCAAGTTTTTCTCTTATTTTTAGTATTCTTCCATCCATCATATCACTTGGAGCAATTATGTCAGCTCCTGATTTAGCATGAGAAAGTGCCATTTTTGCAAGCACATCATTAGTAGAGTCATTTAATATTTTATTATCCTTAACTATTCCATCATGACCATAGATAGAATAGGGGTCTAAAGCTACATCAGTTATTACTATCATTTCAGGTATAGAGTTTTTAACTGTCTTAATAGCTTTTTGCATTAAACCATTTGGGTTTATAGCCTCTAAACCTTTATTGTCTTTTAATTTTTCAGGAACTTTAACAAAAAGTAAAACTGATTTTAGGCCAAGTTTATATAAAATTTTCACTTCTTCTTCTATTATGTCTATACTCATTCGGAAGTAATTGGGCATAGATTTAATTTCTTCTTTTATTTTTTTTCCTTCTACTATAAATAAAGGAACAATTAAATCATTTAAATTAATTTTATTTTCAGAAACGAGATCTCTTATAACTTTTGAACTTCTTAAACGTCTATTTCTATTAATTGGAAACATAATTTTTATTTATTCGTTATTATTAGATGAATCTATGGGTTCAATAGGTAATGTAATACTTTCTGATATATCTTCATTTTGATTTGAAAAATCAGTTTTATGAATTTTTTTTATTGTCCCGAAAAGCATTGCAAACATTGAGGAAAGTATAACAATTAAAAGAACTTTTTCATCAATTATAGATTCTGAAAAACTTATAAACTCAAAGTCTTTTATTTGCAGAAATAATAAAATACTAATCAAACCCCTGGGCCCCATATATACTAATGGAGAAGTATTCAATTTAAGGGTTGTTAATACTAAATAAAAATATCTTATAATAAACATTATTAAAAATATCAGAAAACCATATATGTATGGAGAAAAGCTTAAAAAATCTTCAAGATTTATAGAAAATCCAAAAAATAAAAAGAAAAATGTTCTTACTATAAATGTAGATTCAGCTGTAAGTATATGAAATTCACTTAATTCTTTTTTATTTTGCTCTAAGTTTAAATTTTGTCTTAAAAATTTTGGCAATAAAATTTTCACATTACTCAAAAAGATTCCAAATATAAATATTGTTACTAAAGCTGGAAGATTAAATAGTTTTCCAAAAGCATAAACCAAAATAAGAAGTGCGAGAATAAGGAAAAATTTTACTTTTTGTTCAATCTTTTGTATTAAACGAAAAAGTAAGTAAGTTATAACTAATGAAATTAAAATAACTCCAACTACTTGAATAATTAACGAGATAATTGATTCTGAAGAAATTAAAGGATTCTCATTTTTAAATTGCTTAATAGCGAAATTAAATATCATTATTCCTAAAATATCTGAAAAAGTAGATTCATAAATGACAAATTCTTTTTGATGATTTAATAGAGCTGAAGCAGAAGGTATTGCAACTGCACTGCTAATTATAGATAAAGGAATAGAATAAATTACGGAATTCATATAATTCATTCCAAAGGCTTCTTTAAAAATAAAACTAAGGACACAAATATTAACAATAAGTATTATAAAAGCAGCAAAAAAACCTTTAATAATAACAGGTAATTTTTCAATACTGATTTCTAATTCCAAAGCACCTTCAAGAACTATTAATATTAGACCAATTGTTCCAATAACAGGAACTAAATTTTCAAGAAAAGTAAAATCATCAAAACCATAAAGGTTTGATATAATTCTGATAATTATTCCTGTTAACATTAATAAAATTACAGCAGGAAATTTGGTTTTTCTTGCATATGAATCAAATAAATATGAAAAAACTATTAGCAGAGGAAGAACAAAAAGAATAGTTAGAGTACCCATATTAATTTAATTGAAAAGGCTTCTTAAGTTACTTAATTTTAAATAAAAAATATTTTTCAATCTATCCATTTTCTTGGTTTTTTCAAGACGTTAATTAATCTTTCTTCTTCTGATTCAGGTTTTATAGTATAGTCATATAACCATTGAACTTTAGGAGGGAGACTCATTAATATACTTTCTATTCTGCCATTAGTTTTAAGGCCAAACAAAGTTCCTTTATCATGAATTAAGTTAAATTCTACATATCTCCCTCTTCTAATTTCTTGCCAATTTTTGTGCCCTTTATTGTAAGGGGTGTCTTTTCTTTTTTCGACTATAGGAGTATAAGATTTAATAAAATTATTACCAACTTCAGTTGTAAAGTTGAACCAATCTTCAATAGTATGGTTGTCATCTTTTCTTAAGTAATCAAAAAAAATCCCTCCTATTCCTCGTGCTTCATTTCTATGTGAGTTCCAAAAGTAATTGTCACATTTCTTTTTAAAAGTGTTATATAATTTTTTTTCAAATTTATCACACGAATATTTACAAACTTTATGAAAATGAATTGCATCTTCTTCAAAAAGATAATATGGTGTTAGATCTTGACCTCCTCCAAACCATTGATCAATTATTTCGGATTTATTATTATATAATTCAAAATATCTCCAATTAGCATGAGTTGTCGGAATCATTGGATTTAATGGATGAATAACTAAACTTAAACCACATGCAAAAAAATCTGTTTCACTTACTTTTAGATAAGCTTTCATACTTTCAGGCAATTTCCCATTAACTGCAGAGATATTAACTCCAGCTTTTTCAAAAATTTTACCATTTTCTAAAACTCTACTTTTTCCACCACCACCTTCTTTTCTTTCCCAAATATCTTCTCTAAATTTTTCTAATTGGTCAATTTCTTCAAGAGCATTTGTGATTTTATTTTGTAAATCTTTTAAATATGTATAAAATTTTTTTTTCATTAATAATTATACTCTTTAACTGAATCTATAAATGCTTTAGCATTGTCAACGGGTGTATTAGGAAGTATGCCATGTCCTAAATTTACTATATAATTATCTTTGCCAAATTCATTTATCATATTTTTAACAGATGATTTAATTTCATTAATTGGAGATAAGAGTCTTGAAGGGTCCAGGTTCCCTTGAAGAGTAATTTTCCCTCCAGTTAAATAGCGAGCATTTCTTGCTGAACATGTCCAATCAATACCTATTGCTGAAACTCCTGATTTACTCATTTCATTTAAGTAAAACCAACATCCTTTTCCAAATATAATTACTGGAACTAAAGGGTTTAACTCACTAATAATTTGATTTATGTATTTCCAAGAAAAAATCTCATAATCTTTTGGAGAAAGTAAGCCTCCCCAAGAATCAAAAATTTGAATAGTATCAACTCCAGACTTAACTTGTTCTTTTAAATATGAAATTGAGGTTTCAGTTATTTTTTGGAGTAAAATTTTTGAATATTCTGGTTGAGAAAAACAAAATTCTTTAGCTAAATTAAAATCTTTTGATCCTTTACCCTGCACTGCATAACAAAACAAAGTCCATGGAGATCCTGCAAAACCAATTAAAGGAACCCTTTGGTTTAATTCTTTTTTTGACATTTTTATTGCCTTAAAAACATAATCTAATTCTTCTTTAACTTCTGGGACCCAAACTTTTTTCACATCTTCTATTTTCCTAATTGGAGAATTTATCCATGGGCCAATATCATCTCTCATTTCAACTTTTATACCCATTGATTGAAGTACTACAAGAATATCACTAAATAAAATAGCTGCATCAGGACCAACTTGATTTATAGGCATTAAAGTTATTTCGGTAGCAATTTCAGGAGTTTGACACCTAGTGAAAAAATCATATTTTTTCTTTATTTTCATGAAATCGGGTAAATACCTGCCAGCTTGTCTCATCATCCATACTGGAGGTCTATTTACTTTTTCACCTTTTAAAGCTTTTAAAAAAAGATCATTTTTCATAATAGAATAATTATTTAAAATGATTATTAATGGAAACTAACATATTTTCTTCTGAATTTGATTTGGCAACTGAAAAACTATTTGAATAATTTTTTAATTCTTTTGCAGTTGTATTTCCAATACAAAAACCATAAGTATTTTTTAAAGAATTATTTCCTTTAAAAAAACTTTTTACAGCAGAGGGACTATAGAAAATGATCCCATCATAAAAATTATTAATTTTTTTTGGAGTAAGTATAGTGTCATAAACCTCATGGACAATAATTTTAATTTCATTTTTCTTTAAGATATTTTCCAATTCCAAGAGTCTTTTTTTTCCAGAGAAATATGTAAATGACTCCTTGGATATTTTAAAATTAGCAACAATATATTTTGAAAGTTTTTTAGAATTTTCTTCTGATTTTATTAATTTAAGGTTATTGTTAATAATTAAATCTTCAGTAGATTTTCCAACACAAAAAATATTTTTGTTAATTAATTTATTTTTTATTTCAGATTTTTTTAGAATTATTTTAAGGGAATTTTTACTAGTAAAAATTATGTTTTCTGAAATAGAAATATTTGATATAGATTTATAAGGCAAAATTTTTATAAATGATTTTTCATCTATCTGATAATTATTTTTAATCAATAGGTCTCTAAATTTTTTTGAAATAATTTTAGTGGAAAGTAATTTCATTGGTCTAATTCATTTTTTATTTTATTAATCAATTCCTTTCCACCTTTATTAAATATCTTTTTTGCTGCATTAATACCGCAATCTTTAGATTTATTAATGTCTAGTTCTTCTTTTTCTATCATTGCAGTTGAGCCATCAAGTGAGAAGAGACCAGATTTGAAAATAATTTTATCATTTTCAATTTTCGCATAAGATGCAATTGGCGCTTTACATCCACCTTCTAAAATATTTATGAAATCTCTTTCAATTTTAACACACATTTCTGTTTTCTCACAATTAAGATTGTTTAAAAATTTCGTTAACTCTAATTGTTGTTTTTGAGAGCATATAGCAATTGCTCCCTGACCAGGAGAAGGTATCATCCACTCTAGAATCTTATAGTCAATATTTTTTATTTTTAGTCTATCAATTCCAGCTTTAGAAAAAATGGCTGCATCCCAAAAAGAGGTATTAAGTTTTTTAATTCTTGTATCTATATTTCCTCTTAATTCTTCAGTTTTATGATTTGGATATTTTCTTAACCACTGGGCTTTTCTTCTTAAACTTCCAGTTCCAATAATTGATTTATGAGAAAATTTTTTAAATGTTTTTGAATAAACTAAACTGTCATAAGGAGAATCTCTTTTTAAAATTGCTGTAATTGAAATTTGTTTAGGAATTTCAGTAGGTATATCTTTTAAGCTATGAACGGCTATATCTATTTTATTATTTATTAATGCAGTATCAAGAGCTTTTGTAAAAACACCTTGGATTCCCATTTTATATATAGGCTGAATTAGGTTTTTATCTCCACTACTTTTTATAAGTTTTAATTCAGAATTTTTTCCAAATATTTTTAAAGCTTTTTGAACTTTTTTTGCTTGATATATAGCTAGATCACTATCTCTAGTTCCTATTTTTAAAATTTTATTCATTTTTATTAGATTCAACTTTTAAAAACTTATTGATTAGTTCAATTGTTTCCGGAACTTTATTAGGGTTTTCTTTTAAAAAAGAAGCAACTTTCCCAGTAATTTTTTCAGCTAATTCTTCAGCTTTATTACTAAAAAAATTGTTGTGAGGACAATTTAGTTTTTCTTTTTTTAATTGGGTGACTTGTTCTTTGAATGATTTAAGCGTTGGAGAAAATTTTCTTTGAGAAAGCCATAAAATATATTCTTTAAAATCAGAATTAATTATTAATTCAGCTTTTGGAATATGTTTTTTTCTTTTTTCAATAGTTGAATCAGTTATTTGAGATAATTCATCTAAATGGACAACTTTAATGTCATTTAATTCATTAATTTGAGTTTCAACATTTCTAGGAATTGACAGATCGAGAATTAAAAGTTTTTTAGAGTTAAAAATTAAATCTCTAGTAATTGTTGGTTTTGAACCACTTGTTGCAACAATTAAAACATCAGCATTACTAATTTCACTAGTTAATTCTCCATATGGCTTAACTATAACAGGAAATTTAACTCCAATTTTTTCAGCTTTTTCTTGAGTTCTATTAATTAAAACTATATGTTTGTTTTCTGTGTGTTTTAAAAGATTTTCACATGTATTTCTACCAATCTTGCCAACACCAAAAAGAACAATCTTTTTCTTAGAAATATTTTTTATATTATTTATAATATATTGAACAGAGGCATAAGCTACTGAAGTAGCTCCACTAGATAATTTTGTTTCATTTTTAATTTTTTTACTTGCATGAATTACTGAATTAATAAGCCTCTCAAGTCTTCCACTAACTAAATTAAGTCTTTTTGATCGATATAGACTTTGTTTAATTTGACCTATTATTTCAAAATCTCCTAAAATTTGACTATCCAGACCAGTACCAACTCTAAATAAATGCTTTATGGCTTTATTTCCATTTAAAATATAGCCGTATTTTTCAAAAGTTTTAATATCTCCATTAGAGTGTTTACAAAGTAAATTGATAAATTCATCAGTATTACTATTCCATCCAAATATTTCTGTTCTGTTACATGTATTTATAATTAAAAGTTCTTTTAAATTTTTTTCTTTAGCTTCTAAAAAAAGAGAATGTAATTGAAGATCACTTAAACTAAACTGGCCCCTGATATCTAAATTTGCATTTTTATAACTAACACCAATTATTTGACAATTTATATTATTATTCAAACTTGTAAGTTTAATTTATGCAAAAATAAAGTAGTGCTTAAATAAAAAAATAACGCAAAAAGTAATATTAATTTCTTTTAAAGAGAGAAAAAGCTAATTAATAATCGTTCTAAATAGCTTATATTTGAAAGAAATTTGAGTTTTAACATATTAAAATGAATAATCAAAATATCGATAAAAGTTTATGGGACATTTCAGAATTAGAAAAAGATTTTTTTGTTTTAAGATGTAAAAATGAATCGTCTAAAATATTAACAAAAAAACATAATACTAATATTGATCATATTCAATTTCATTTCTGTTTAAAAGGTCAATTGGATTTTATGTATAATAATTCAACATATTCCTTTAATGTTAATGAAGAAAATTCAATTTTACTTTTTAATCCTGATAAAAAGTTACCTATTGAAGTAAATATTTTTCCAGCTTCTTGGTTAATTAGTATTTTAGTACCGATAAAAAAATTTCATTCATTTTTTTCTGAATCTGCTAATCACATATCTTTTTTAAACCCTGATAATAATGCTAAAAAATTTTATGATAGTGTTAGTTTTCCTCCTTCAATGGCTGTAGTTTTAAGCCAGATTTTAAATACTAAAATACATGATAGTATTAAGGTGCTGTATTTTAAAGGAAAAGTATATGAACTTTTAGGATTATATTTTAATAAAAGTGAAGACAAATCTATAGAAAATTGTCCTTTTCTTTTAATTGAAGAAAATGTAATAAAGATAAAGCTAGCAAAAGATATTGTTTTAGAGAGAATGTCCAACCCACCAACTATAGAAGATTTAGCTTCTGAAATTGGTTTAAGCAGTACTAAGCTTAAAGAAGGATTTAAGAATATTTATGGAAATACTATTTATTCATATTTACTAGACTATAAGATGGAAGAGGCCAGGAGAATGCTTGAATCTAAAAAAAGTAATATAAATGAAATTGGACATATTCTTGGTTATAGTACTGCTAGTCATTTTATAACAGCTTTCAAAAAGAAATATGGAACTACCCCAAAAAAATATTTAATGTCTGTATCTTAGCAAGCAAGATGAAAGGAGTT
>CEUA01009485.1_pt1 | contig 13783 bp, 17 predicted proteins | sample 361541 | NCBI WGS metagenome assembly CEUA01 (sample SAMEA2623079, study PRJEB7988) | marine metagenome | isolation source: saline water (ENVO:00002010), including
CAGTATGTAGAAAAACATCAGTTTCTTCTCACGATAGTTCAGTAGCACAAGGAAGCAATGCTTTATTTATTATAGAGGGTGGTGGAGATGTTGGAGTTGGAACAAGCAATCCACAAAATAAGTTTACAGTAAATAGCACATCTGCTAATCAAGCAAGTATCCAATATGATGCTTCTACACGATTACAAATTAGTGTAGCAGGAAGTGGTGTTACTACTTTCTTGACAGACAATAGTGCTGCTTGTTCTTTTACTAATATTGTCGGTATAGGAACTACTGACCCTGCTTCTTATAATAATGATGGAGATGACTTTGTAATATATGGCACAGGAAATACTGGTATGTCAATAGCAAGTGGAACATCATCAAATGGTTCTATAATGTTTGCTGATGGAACTGGTGGAACAGCAGGATATAGAGGTGCTATTAAATACGAACACACAAACGATTATATGCACTTTAATACTGCTGCAGCAGAAAGAATGCGAATAGACTCATCAGGTAATGTCGGTATTGGAGAAACTTCACCATCAACATTATTGCACTTTGGAGCTGCTCCTGACGCAAGAGTTATTACTTTTGACCAAAGTGGTAGATATAATGGCATTGGAACTTATTTCTCATCTAATGCTACCGATAGTAGAATTGACTTCTTTTTATCAGATGGTGGAACTAATAATGATACAAACCAAGAATTTGCTATGTATGCAAGTGGAAACTTCCATGCTGACGCAGATGTAATTGCTTATTCATCATCAGTTGGTTCTGATAGAAATCTTAAAAAGAATATTAAAGATACACCTTATGGATTAGATGATGTTCTCAAAATGAGAGCAGTAGAATTTGATTGGAAAGAAAAAAGAAATGGTGTCCACGACATTGGTGTTATAGCACAAGAAATAGAAAAGATTATACCTGAAGTAGTACAAGAAGTTCAAACTCTAAAAACAGATGGGGATACTCATAAAGTAGTAGATTATGGAAAACTTACTTCAGTATTAATAAAGGCAATACAAGAACAACAAGAAGAAATAGAGTTGCTAAAAGCAAACTATGACCAACTTAAATACAACAGGAGATAACAATGGCTAAGAAAATAGCAGAAAAAGCAGTTGAATCAGCAAGTTCACCAAAGCAAGTTGAAATCAAACATCTTCGTTCAATGAAAGATGAAGCAGGTAAAGATGTTTCAGTAGTAGATTGGACTGAATCAAAACCAGTAGATGAAGCAATTTCAAAAGCAGAAGCAGATTTAGTAAATGCAGAAGCAAGAGTAACTGAACTTAAAGCAGACATTGTAGAATATAAAAAAATAAAGGGATAGTATGGCATTACCAGCAGTACCTAATACCAATGTAGGAATGTATAATCATTTGAGAGAATCTAGCGATTGTCAAGAAACAACCAATTTAAGTTTGGCAAGTTTGTTAAACGGTGGTTCTTATGCTTATGATAATTCATTCGGTGCTGCAGGTGGACCAATGAAAGATTGTGATTTAATAGGTGGAAGCAATAATCCATTACAATCCACAGCAGGTTCAGTCAATTTATATGATGATGATATAGGAACTGCACCTTTTCATATAAGCCATACTATAGGTGGAACATATACATAAAATAGTGGAAATGATTAGACAACATTTAATAAATTAACTAGGGAATATACATTTATGGCAAACGGAAACAACTTTACACCATCACAACAAATCGGATTAAGCTTATCTGGTGTAGATATGGCTTATGGTACGACTCGTTCACAACGAGACTTTGAAAAAGGTCGCATAGCTCAAAAAGAATTAAGCGAACTTGATTCTACTATACTAGAATTAGAAAGATTAGCTAAAAAAGCAGAAAAAGAGGCTAAGAAAAAACAAAGAAGAAGTGGTATTGGTAGGCTTGTAGGTGCAGTAATAGGAACAGCAATAGGTGCTGCTAGTGGTAATCCAGCATTAGCAAGAGCAGCTATGACTGCAGCTGGAGGAGCTATTGGAGGAAAGATTGCACAAAAAGGAGATATAAAATCTGGATTACCTAGTCAATTTGTTCCTGGTGGTATTTTTCATGCTAATACAAGAGAAGAGCTTGAAATGAAAGCTAAAGATTTTCATGAGGCTATAGATGAAATTAATCAAGGAATGGATAGACAGTTAGGTGTTAATTTTATCTTTGATATGATTACAGGTGCTTCTTTTGCAAAAGCAGGACAACATGTTCCAGACGGAGCTAATTTAAGTTTAGATGAAATGTATCAAATAGGAGATATTAGCTTTAAAGATTATATAAAATATAGTGCCAAACAATTATTGCCTGGAGGATTGTCTGATGCAGATAATGCTCAATTATCAGGTGCAAATATACCAGCTTTTGATGCAAATAATCCAGAAACATGGGTTACTGATTATGAAAACCCTGGACAATTTAAAAATGCTCCAGAAGGATTTAATGCACAAAATTGGCAAATGGAACAAATGGAAAACATTACTCAAAGCTATAAAAATGATTATGGAAAATTATATGACCCTGTTACAGCAGAACAAATTAAACCTGGAGAAATTACTGCTGAACAATTTTATAAAGACAATCCATGGGGAAAAATGGAACGAGTTAGTGATGTAGTGTCTACTAAATCAATAGACCCACTTAAAAAAGACTTAGCAAGAGTATATAAAGGAAAGATTACAGGAGACAAGTTCCAAACTGTTATTGATGAATATCAAACAGCTATGGCAAATGATTTATTACCAAAAGGAGAAACTATAGAAGGTTATTATAAAGATTATTTTGGTAAAGCTAATTTTAGTCAAAAATATAGATATGAAAAAACTTGGGATGCTAAAAATAAACGATATAATTATGGAAATACTGCAAAAGGAAATTTTTTACCAAATTTTCAAGAAGATATATTAAATTTATATGGAGATTTAGATGACATGTCAAAGATTACAAGTCCATATAGTGAAGCAATGGATAGTATTTTACCAGGAACAATAATGCCATCTAGAGATGCTCAAACAATTCAAGGACTTGATATTGATGTAATAAAAAACCTTAATAAAAAACAAATTTTAAATTCTTTATATAATAGAAATGCTACTGACCCATTAAGTATATTTCAAAAGAGGAGTTTTTAATTATGGCATTTGAATTTGATAATATGTTTGATATAAACAATAAAAAATCACAATCATTGTATAATCCCAATGATATAACAAAAACAGCAAGTGCAGGTATAGGTTCTGGTAATCCAGTCCAATCTGCACAACAAAAACAACAAAATATGACTCAAGGACAAAATATGCAATCTAATCCATACCTTAACAATAGTTGGTATGGTGGTGGTGGAGATATTGGTGCAGGTTCATGGGATTGGTATAGTGAAAGCTTAGGTGGTGCTTATGATTATGGTTATGGTGCTCAAAATGTATCAGACCCTTTTGAAACTACAGCAACAAATACTACTCAATCATCAGCTTTTGATGCTACTGCTTCACAAGGAAGCATGAGTCAAATGGATTTATTAAGAGGTTACTTTCCTGATATAGATGATGACACATTATCTCAGTATCAACAATTTATTACTCCTATTCCTGGAGAACTTTATGATGCAACAGACCCTAATTTTGGTCTATACACATCATTAAGAAAAGAAAAGACTGGATTTTTATCAGATTCAAGACAAAGAGGAAGAGAAGATTTAAGGTCTGCATTGTTTACTGGACATAGAGAAGCAAGAGGACTAGAAGGAAAAAGAGGATTTGTTAGTGGAAGAACTATAGTAAGTGATATTAGTGAAGAAGCTGCTAGAAAAGGAGATTCTTTAAACCAAGCATTTCAAAAAGGATTATGGGATATTAATCAAGATATTGTTGGTAGAGTATCTTCTGCAAGAAAATATTATCAAAGCTTAGTAGGACAACAAAGAAGAGATATGTTATCATTGGCTGAGTTGTCAGACTATTTTAAAAACGAGGATGAAGAATAATGGCAGCAATAGATAGAATAATAGAACTGGGTAGAATAGCAGAAGGTGGAAAAGCTGACCCTAATATTTTAATGGACAGACTTCCATCTGAATTAGCAAAAATAAAAGAAAACAATTTACAACGAGAAGAAAGAGCAGATATAAGAGCCGATGCTAATGATAAATGGGAACAAAATCATAACTTGCAAAAAGAAAGCATAGATTACGGTAAAGATGGTCAAACAAATACTATTTTAGCTGGCATGCCATATGAAGCTCAAAAAGCTGCTTATCCTCATTTTCAATATCATACAGAACAAGGTAAAGCAGATGGTGAGGCTATTATGGCTGGTGGACAAGGAACTTTTTCTATTAATGAAACCTCTAATCAAATGATTAAAAATGCTAGACAAGAATTTCAAAACCCTAATACAAGTTTAGAAGAAAAAGAAAATACAATTAATGAAATTTCAAGTTATGCTTCTCTTCATAATATAGATTTAAAAAACAATGACAGTTATAATAAGTTAAATGAAAATTTTACTGAAGATAAAACACATACTATTCTAATGGGTTCTATGGAAGATATAGTAAAAGATGATGTTAATGTAGGAAGTTTAGTTCAAATTCTATCAAACCCAAATTTATCTGATGATGTTAAAAAACAATGGTTAAACAACTCAGTTAAAAAAGATTTACTTGCAAATGATATTATAGCTTTAACTAAAGTAATAGAAGTTTCTCAACCAACTTTAGAAGGTGGATTAGGAAATCCTTCATTATTAAACTGGGCTGAAAACGAATTATTAAAAAGAGGTGGGTTTGATATGACAGATTATGTAAGTATAAATCAATATAAATCTACTATATCAGATAAGTCTGTATCTTCTCTTGTAAAAGAAGTGTTAGACCAAAAAGAGAATAAAGGAGCTACTCAACAGGAAGCTCTTCAGCTTTTGATAGATAATGGAATTATTGTTAAGAATCAATAGTTATGTCTCCTCTTACATTGCCTTCTTCATTATCTAATTTAAAAGATAAAAAAAAATCTCCCCTTGTTCTTCCCGATTTCGCAGTCGATATGAAAAGACCTCCTGGAGGTCTTGTTCTTCCTGATTTTGATGCAAAACCACCTGAAACTTATAGTTTTGGTGAAGCTTTTTGGGGCTCTCTTGGGGAAGAACTTACACTTGGATTAGGATATGATGACCCTGGATTAGATTCTGATAAATTAACTATGAATGCTAAAATAGGAAAAACAATAGGAACTGGTCTTGGTTTTTTTGCTTGGGTAGGTGCAGCAACTGTAGCTACAGGAGGTTTAGGTCCTTTAGCAATGCTTGCTTCTAGTTCCAATAGACTTCAAAAAGGTGCAAAATTATATAATGCTGCAAAAAAAGGTATGGATGCTACTGGTAAAGTGGTATATACAACAAAAGCAGCAAAACAAACAGCTATGGCAGATGCAGTTGCTGAAGCAGGTGTTGGAATTAAAAGTTCAGGATTAGTTAGTAAGTTAGGTTTTAATGGTCCAGGTAAAGCTCATATTGATAAATTCATGCGTTTAGCTGCAAATGACCCTGCAGCTGCTAGAAGGTATACCTTATCTAGAGAACTCACCAGGGAGAGCCTAATTTGGGGCTCTACGGGGCAATTAATGGTAGAAGATGAAGCCACATTAAAAGAAAGAGCTTTAGCATTTGGACAAGATGCTGCTGCTGGTGCTATTTTTGCATATGCTCCATCAAGAAGGTATATGAAAAATCCAAATTGGTTAAGAAAGAGTAGTTTTATTGCTGATGATGTAACAAAAGGAACTAAAATAGGAACTGGAGTTACTTTTAGTAAATTAGGACAATTAGATAAAAGAGCTTGGGCTGAAACTAAGGCTTATATGGCTGCAGGGATGACGATGTATATGCCTGGACAGGATGAAATGAGTGCTTCAGAACAGATTTCTAATAGATTGTTAATGGGTGGAGTTACGAGTATAATGGGTAGATTGTTTGGTGGTGCTACTTTAAAGGTTGCTAAACAAGATACAATAAGAGCATTTGAAAGATTAGGAATTACCGATGAAAGACAATTAGGAGAATTAGCATCTATATCTATGGCTTTAGGTGGAAAACAAGGACTTAAAGCAGTCAACGATATGTATGCAGGTTTAGAGTTTGTAAGTCAACCAACTGGTAAAAGAGGACAAACTAAAAATAGAGCTCAAGTTAAAGAAGTATTTATCGAAGATGGAAAATTAAAAGTTAAATATGATACATATCAAGGTATGTCTACAAAAATAAAAAATAAAGATGTTGTAGAAGATTTTGATGTATTTTCTAAAGGCAGAAAAAACAAAAAAGGAGAAAGAGTTGGTCCTCAATATAAAAGACTAGATGATAATAAAGTTCAAGAAATTATACATAATGTTGTCAAAGATGAAAATGATAATTTAGTAAGACATGTTGTTAGTGGAGCTAGAGGTAGCTTAAAAAATGAAAAAGATTTGTTAAAGTTTTTAAATGAAGAAAAATATGCTATTATATCAGCAGATAGTCCTTTATACAATACTACAGCAAAAATTTTACCTGGAGAAACTCAGGCAGAAGCATTAGTAAGAGAATTGCTTGATAGGGGTGTTTCAAGAGAACATATTATGAGCACAAAAGGATTAATGATTGATGGAACTCATGGAACTTCTTTTATAGTTAAAATGAAAGGATTAAAAGGAGCTGATGCTGCAAGTATTGGTAAACTTGATGAAAAAGGTGTTATAGATATAGCTAAATTATTTGGACAAGAAACAGTTTTTACTAATAAAGGACTTATGAATATAATAAGACCTAGAAAAGGAGCATCTTATGGTATTAAACAAGTTACATATCAAAAAGTAGATTGGATAACTGGTGCATCTAAAAAAAGAGGTTGGACAAGAGCTGGTTCAATGACAGGTAAAAATGACAAAGAAATAGCTTGGAGTTATAAATTTTCCGATAAAAGTAAGGCACAATCTATACAAGACCCATCTTTATCGAAAAAGTTTAAATTCCAAAGAGCTGATGAAATTTTAGGTTCAATTAAAAATCCAAGAGGTAAAGTTCCTTTTACTATTCAAACTCCTGAACAAATACAATTAATTAGAAAAACAGAAACACTAGAAAGGGTTATGGGATTAAAATCTCCTATAGCAACTAAAGCAGGAGTTGAACATCATAAAGCTTTAAAACAAGCATTATTTGGTAAAGATTCTATGAAAAAAATGAGTAACGATGAACTTTCAAAATATTATTCATTATTAAAAGGAGACAAAACATATGCTGTTCAAGTAAATGAATCTACTCTTTCTACCTTGCTTGGACAAGAAAGTTCAATATTGGGAGGCATGAGAAAATGGATTAATAAAATTCTTCCAATTAATACTAAGTTTATGAATTTAGGTAGAGATTTAGGAAGTGAAGAGTTAGTATTTCTTGGAAAAGATTTAACAAATATGGTTCAACTTAGAGAAACATTAAAAGGTTCATGGGATACAACAAGAGCAGAAATGAAAAATATTACTTCTAATCTTTCTAGAGAATCTACTAAAAAATTAGACGAGAATCTTCTTTATTTTATTGAAGGAAAAACTAATAGTGTAAGAGGAAGATTTATGAAACAATTACAACCAACATTAACTCCTCAAGAACATGATATTATGCTTAAAATGGTAGCTCTTCATAAACAATATACTGATGATATGTTTGCAATGATGAAAAAATCTGGAGTAAAAGAAAAATATTGGGATGGAAAAGGTTTTAGATATAGAGACATAGAAAAAACTCCTAATTTTGTTAGTTTGACAACTACTGATGAGGCTGCAGAATTTTTTATGTCGAACAAAAATGCTCATAAAGATATGGTTAATGAAATAATGCAAAATGACAGTAGATTTAAGGGAACTGGAGAATATGCTAATCTTAGTCCTGCTCAAAAATTAGAAGTTGCAGAAGAAATATTTGAAACTGTTCTTGCTGGAAGTCAAAAACATGGTATGTTTGGAGCACAATATAGTCGTTTAAGCAATGCTATTTCTCCGAAATTATTCATTGGGGCTGATGGCAATGTTATTCAAGGTGCAAAAAAGATGAATTTGCAAGTAGGAGATAGTATAGATGGAACTAGAATTTCAAAAATAATTGATATGTATGAGCCGAATTATGCTAAAAGTATGGATAGGTATGCAAGTCGTGCAGCAAACATTACTGCAACTACTAAATATTTTGGTCATGAAGGTGTATATAAAGCAGGTCAAAATTCTGGTGACTTTTCGGCAAATTTCACAAAAAGGTGGAGAAGAATACAAAAGCAGGTAAATACGCCAGGTGCTCAAAACTATATTAAAGGACTCATGGAGGATGATTTAAAGTTAGTTCTTCATGGACCTGGATATGATGAACTAACTGGACCTATAGCAAGAAAAGCAGTATCTTGGACTGCATCTTTAGGTCTAAGTAGTCCTCGTTCTGCTTTAAAAAATGTTCTTTTAGGTAATGTTCAGTTAGTAACAACACATGGTATGAAACCTGTTTTTTCGACATGGTATAATATTGCTACAAATGCAACATTTAGAAAACAGGCATGGGCTAAAGCACGAAAAAGTGGTGCTATAACTGCTTCAGATGCTATATTAGAAACTGCTTTAGTTCCAAAAAAAGGATTACGAAAATACCTTACTACTTTGATGAAGGGAGCAGAAGAACTGAATAGGGTAGTAGCAGTAACTACTGGAGATGTTCTAGCAAATGATGCTCTTAAGGTGCTCAGAAATAAATCTAAATTAATGAACAAGTCTGTAGCAAGACGACTTCTTGGCGAATCGTTAGATTTATCTGATAAACAAATTGCAGATGCAGTTGAAAAAGGAGCATTTAGTCAAAAATCATTAGAAAAAATATACTTTACTGCTCATACGAGCACTCAAGGATTAGCAGACCCTGCATTTATGCCTACTTTTATGGGCAGAAAATATACTAAACCTTTTACATTATTTTATCGTATTGCTTATCGTGTTCAAGAAAATGTTTATAAAAATGCTTATAGACCTATGATAGACAATGGAGAAGTTGCTCCTATGCTAAGATATGTCGCAGGAAGTGTATCAGCAGGATATGCTCTACAAAATGTATATTATAAAGCATTTAATTCTAACCCTGATGCATTTAAACCTGAAATGAAATTAAAAGATTTTGCAAAATCTACAATAGATGTTTCAAAAGGAGAAATAAGTTGGGATGAATATAGAAATGGAATACTTATTCCTCTTGAAAGACTTAATAGTTATGCCGTTAAAGGAGAAATGTATGCATTGGGCTCAACATTAATGGAAGAAGACAGAAGACAAGGTGGTTTTATGGCAATGTATACACCTGCTGTTCTCCAAATGGGGTATAAGATGTTAGGAGCAGTTAGTCAAATTTTTGAGGGAGCAACAAAACTTTTAGATAAAGATGCAAATGGTCAAGATGCAGTATTGTTAAAAAAGGGATTTAGACAAATAGGCGAGGCAATTCCTGTTTCTAATGATATTATGAAAGCCATAGAAAGTAATTGGCTCAAAAAAGATTTAAGACATTTTAAAAATATAAGGATGTTCCAATCAGAGTATAGAAAAGATGTAAGAAATATTGAATCAGTCGGAACATTTAACGACGATGTAACTAAAAGTTTAATGTATAGACAATTACAGGGAACTCTTTATTCTAATAAGACTACAGAACAAAAGTTAGATAGTTTTTGGACTACTGCATATTTCTTAGCACATCAACACGAAATGTCTAATACAGGTAGAGTAAGTCAAAGAGCATCAATGAATTATGGATTTAAACAAGCATTAGCATATTTAAAAGACCAAAAACCTATTCAACTATCTAAAAAGAGAACACAAGGGAGAACTGAATCTGATTATGAGGATTTTGTAAGTAGACTTAACCCTGAACAAAGACAAGAATTGAAAAATATTGAATTGGTGTATAAAGGAAAATATCAAGAACTTATACCTCATATTATGAGGTCAAAAAATAAACACTATCAAAAGTTAAAAAATTAAAATAAACTTTCTACTACTTCTTCAGTAGTTAAGTCTCTACCCTCAGATTTTGCAATAGCCTCGGCAGGATTGTCTAATATAGTCGCACTATCTCCGTGATAACCTACATCAAACTTACAAGTTGTTCCATATCTATTTTTGGCTATAATAATTTGTAATCCATGTTCTCCGTGCTCGGCATTGTCGTATTCATATACATAAGGATAATATGCAAAGGTTACAATCTCTGCATCTTGCTCAAGATTACCAGACTCAGCAAGGTCGCTGAGTCGTGGAATCTTATCTACTCGATGTTCTATGTTTCTGTTTAGTTGAGAGACTAAGATTACAGAACAATCAATTTCTTTTGCTAACCATTTATATCTTCTTGTAATTTCGGCAATACGATGTCTAGTATCTCTATTATCATAGTGTGGAAATTCAATAAAACCAACATGGTCATCAATTATTACATCGGGTCGTATTTTTTTTGCCTCGTTAATACTATCATCGAGACTCCTTAAGTTATCAAATAAATGAAGCGAAGTGTAATGTTTTTTTATGAACTCTAAGCCTTTTCTGATTTCATCCTTGTGCTCATGAGCATTTCCTCTCATTTCTTTATTGCGAACATTGGTGTGCATAGCAACCAATTTCTTAATAAGTTCAACACTTGGCATTTCTCTACTGACGAACATTACCTTTTTGCCGTCTAAAATCATATTTTTAACCATATTTAAGGCTAATGTGCTCTTTCCATTTCCAGGTCTCCCTGCAATAATAGAGATTTCCCCCTTGGTCATCCCTACGATTGACTTATCTATTCTTCTTATTCCTGTTTGCACTAGGTTTTTTTGGGCAAATATAGCCTCTTCCATTTCTTTTGTGATGTTTTCCATGGATTTGTTGCCGTTATCAAGCATATCGGCGAATTTTTCAGAAATTCTACCCAATAAATTAACATCAGTTGCCACTTCTTTATAAGAACTTTCGTTTTTAAGTCTATCTTGAAATTTTACAACCTTTTTCCAAAGTTCTCTTCTTAAATATAAGTCATAAATAATTTTTGCATGTGTTTCTATGTTTGCTTTTGTTACTATCTGTTCAGTAATTCCACTTAAATAGTATGTAATCTTTAATCCTTTTTCTCCTAAATAGTTAGCAACAACACTTAAATCAATTTTCTTGTTTTGCTTAAAGAGACTATAAATAGCCGACCATATATGTTGGTGGTCTTGGTGGTAGAATACTTGCTTGGTAGGAATATACTTTATTATTTCATTAATTTTGCTATCATCAAGGAGTATGCATCCCAAAACTTCTCGTTCTGACATCCCACTATACATTTTTGATACTTCAATATTTTTTTCTGTTTTATTCATTAAGAGTTGGTGGTAATTGTTCTAATTTGTTTTTTTCAACAATCAGTTTGTTCTCAAACTTCTTGTTTTCATTTCTTAATATACCTATGAAATAATATACATCAAAACCTTTTTTCTCTAAATGTCGTCTTTCCCATATATTTACACAATGTTCAATGACTTTATCTTCAAGTTCTTCGCATGATTTTAAAAGGGTGTATGATGTTAAATCATCTAAGGTTGTTAAGAATAGCCGTCTTAAATGTTCAAGGGTTTCATGGCTAAGTTTGTTTTCTAATTGTTTTATTTTTCGAGGGTAATTTTTTAATGTGTTTGACCAACCACAAGCAGGACATCTCATTGCCAGTCCTTCGGTGAGTGCTCAGTCTTCGCTGCCGAGCACAGGTTCAAATTTTTGAGCACTTTAATTCTTTTGGGCATTTTTTTTCCTCCATTGGTATTCGTTTTCCAAAGAACTCTCTAAGAGGAACTTTTCCTTTAGGCATTGAATAATATCTCCATGCCTTTTGGCATTTTGGACATCTAAAAGGTTGAAATTTAGACTTTCTACTATAAGCAACCTCGTTCTTTTTTCTTTTTTCGCTTTCTATGTTCTCATCATCAAACCAGTCATCATCAAAGTAGTTTCTTAATGTTTCTTTAGAATAAATGCTTTCATATAGATATAGCCATTTTGTAATGATTCTTTTTATAAATATTTTCATTAATCATCACAATTATCACATAGAGACACTCCATTTCTAGCCTCTAAATCTTCATCAATATTTACATCTTTTATTTCTACAGAAAATCCTAACTGATTTGCTTTTGTTAATATCCAGTCTTTAAAATCATCAACATCTTTTTCGGATTGTGTGCCTTTCTTTATCTTAATACTATTAATTTTTGTCATAATAGTATTCTGCTACACTTTTTCCTTGTGGAGTGCTAATATATTTTTTCGAAATAGGATGCCCCTCATTTCTTAAATCCCATATACGAGCACTTAACCTAAAACAACCAAAATTCTGCAAAGCAGACAAAGGAGTTACCCTTTCTCCGTTTTTTAAAGCGACTAATATCATATCGTTTTGTGTCATGATATACCCCCTCCGTCTTTTGGAGTAAGTTTTATTAACTCTCTCATAAGTGATGATTTAGTTTTATTAGATAGTTGCTTAATAGAGAATAGCAACTTTGCTTTTCTCATTGTAAGTTTGTCTAATTGAGAATTAATATCCTCTATTTCTTTTTCAAACTCAATCAATTTATCTTTCATTAGTTTTCCTCTTTTTTATGTTCTTCATCTTCTAAACCAAGCAATTCTTGTAGCCCTACCATAGCACCGACAAGTCTTTGTTCGGTTTTACTTAAAGCATCTAATTCTTGGATGAGTTGATTTTTTCTTTCTTGGACTTTCTGAACTTCCTCAGAGTATTTTTGCAAGTTTTCTTTAGCATTACCTTGCATGTCCTTATCATCTTTTTTTGACATTTCTCCTCCTTTATGAGTGTCGTAATTTAATATTAATTGTGTGTGATTTCAAGTGCCTATTTTTTAGGAAAAGCACTTGAAAAAATTTTCTCTAAACCCTTTGCAACTCTATCCCAAAAGCCTAATGTCTTTCTTCTAGATTTGCGAGTGTTAGTTTTTTTCTTAGCCATTGCTAACCTCCTTTAACATTGCTACCAAAGTTAAATAATATTCCTGAGACATGATAGCATAATTTTCTCCGAAATCTTCTCCAACAAACTGAACATGTATATTGCTTGTTGGTTTTAAATGTTTTGCAAGTTTTTTTCGTTTCTTGCATTGTATATAAATATTATGTTCGAGCACCATATCAACCTCTTGAGGCAATCCTCTACTTCTTCCGTCTGACCCCCAAGTTCTTTCTGCATGTAAGTCGTGTTTCTTTGCCAATTCTACACACTTTCTTTCGTAATATGTTCCTCTTGCCTTATTCTTTGCAACCATTATTATCTCCCTTAATATCGTCGTTCACTTTTTTCAACTCTAAATATAATTTTAAGTATGCTTTGTCTTGAAAAATAATGTTGTTTTTATTCTTCTTTCCCTCAACATTGACATCCCATGTAGTATCTTTTTTTTTAGTCATTATCTATTCCAATCAGTTTTCCATTTTGATTTTAATGATAAATCTATAAGTTCTTTTCTTGTTAAATGTTTATCACTCATATAATCATAAAAATTTAAATCGTTATCACTATCGATATATTGCATTTCTGCCACCCTATTAATTCTAAGATACAATATCATTGAATTTATTTCTTTGTCTGAATAGTTTTCACTCATCTTCTTTCCACTCTTTTATCCAATCTCTAACCATGTCTGCTTCTTCGTGAAATTCTCCTTGCATAGTGATTTCGTCAAGAGTGTTAT
>CEUA01090132.1_pt1 | contig 13766 bp, 25 predicted proteins | sample 361541 | NCBI WGS metagenome assembly CEUA01 (sample SAMEA2623079, study PRJEB7988) | marine metagenome | isolation source: saline water (ENVO:00002010), including
GGCAAGTATGGTACGAAGGTTGTAAAAGGCTACAAGAAGAACTCTGAAGGCGAATGTATCACGTTGTACGAAGATATCGCTTTGCTCAATGTTATCAACAATTACACGCCCCCTCCGGCGACCATACTAAATACTACTTCGATAGCTGTAGGCGCAACTCTAGGGGTGGCCCTAGTGGGCCAACCTCTTCAACAGTACTTAATGAAGGTTGTGAAGCCTCTTTCGAAGAAAGTGACGAAGCTTCTTCTAAAGAAGATTCTGAAGAAACCTGAGAAGATCCTGTCTGTTCGAGAGAGGATGACTGAGCAGAGGAAGAATCGAAAGTAATAGGATCGATTGAATGACTGTGATTTAATAACACTCCGGGAGGCGAAGTTAATAAAACGTCCTCACATATCACTTTATATTTGCTGGTCGGATCCCATACTATGCCCTCCTTCGCTAAATTTCCACAATGCTTAAGTCGTGAAATTTCATAGTCTAAAACCCGTAAATTCAATGTCGCCTTTCTTAAAGCAATTTCAGTAGCAGCAGCATCCTTACAAAGAGACATCATCTCCTTATCTAATGGTCGACTCCATTGAGCCGTGACTCCCATGTTGAGGGAATAGTTATCTTTCTGTAGGGTTTGTACTGTCTTGTACCACAGAATATCTCCGGGGTTATCTGGAGCACCATCACCATCAATATCTCTGACATCGTAAACCGGATCTTGATAAGTTTCGAAAAAAGGCTCCTTAATATTTGCAGAACGACCCACGTAAGGCGATATTGTTAATGTCTCAGATTGGCAAACGACACCATTAGTAAAACCTGATTGCATAAAATTTCCTGTCAACACTTGGTATGCATTGACATTCGCTTGACCGGAAGAATTAGCAACCGGATTAGAGGTAGCAGATATCCCTCCCACGTCACTTGCCTTGACGATAGGGCAAAAAGGGAATAACATTAAAACGCTAAGAACCCTTGGTATCACTGAGAAAATACGGAAACCGATTCTATCGTTGTGTCCGTTTCTATGGTCCTCGTTATGGTCGTGCGATTCTGAAGTCCGGGTCCGGAATAACTGGATTGAAATTGGAACGAACCCCCCGGTTGAGTTAGCGTCCAATTTGGCTTGTTGCTCACGTCTAAGCCTGTCCATTTAGTCGTTATCCCTGACGCAGAAGTTGTATTTGTATTGATTATGGCACCTGGTTCAATAGATGCACCATTTAAATTTATTCCTGTACCGGACACAGTGTATTGCCATCCTGTCGCATAATCTTCACTGACTATCGACTCAGATATCACAGACCGCGATGTCGTAGTTTGAGTAAGCTGGCCGGATGAAAAATTCGGTACTACGGGTACCGCATTTACAGGTATGGCAAGAACACCCGCCGCACTCACAACAAACTTTAATCTCCACATTACGCCAGCAATTAGGGCAGCCGGATTCCCGAACACTGAAGACATTACCCATCTCCCTACTTCACGTTAAGAGTAGATATAAATTGTCCGATAGCGGTAGTACCGGCTCCACCGGCTACCAGTGAAGTAACTGTTCCACCAGATAAACTTGAGACTCCACCAGCTAACGTACCTTTTGTTCCACCGGCAAAAGTCGTAGTCGATCCAAACGCCGGAATGGACTGTACCTGACCGGTTGTGGTTGACACAGTTGAACCTGCATTAATCGCAGGTATGGCGTCCCCTTGGAGCCAACTTTCTGAAAAACTGAATTGATTTCCGGCAACATTAACATCGTACGTACCGGCCTTCATTGTCGGTGCAGCAGTAGCCGATCCTGCTGTTAAACCTCCAAACACATCGCTATTACCAGTCCCAACTTTAATATTTGTGCCGCTAACCGCGTAAGTCGAACCCAGCCTTGTTGCAACTGAGCTAGCGCCATCCACAGTCAGCTGTACCGAAGAACTCAGACTATGCGTGATATCTGCCATCGCAGGTGCTGCAACCGATGCAAGTAACAGCGCTGGTAAAACTATGCGCTTCATGGAAAGGATTCGAATGTCTCCTTCTATAGTAGGTAATTATTTTTGCTTACAGATTTGCTTCTCCTGCCAATGTTGCATGCGATACTGTTGTCTAAGAATTTCTTGGCAATGCTCGCAAGAGCATTTCTCTTGATGAAGATAATTACTTTCTATTCTTTGATCCTGTGTGTCCATGAGCAATACCTAGTTCATGCATCTTGGAATGTTCATCAATAGTATCTCTTAACTCTTTCTTTCCTGCTCCCAATGTGAAGTAAAGCCCATATGCGACCAAAGATAAAACTACTAATCCGAAGAATAATATAAAACCTTGGTCAGGAGTTAAATGAAAATGAGGAATCATAGGTTGTTTCTCCCATGTTCCAGGCAAGGAATAAACAGAAGGTATAGAGAGTAAAAGCGTCATAAATAAGCCTTAGAGATGTTAGTTGCAAACCCTATAAGGGTAACACCAGCAGCTAATACTGCAGCCGCACCTATAACCCACTTTTCTACAGCCTTAAGACGTTCACGTAACTCGTCTTGCTTCTCTTCCAGTCTTTCGATCTTAAGAGCCTGAACCGTCAGCTTAGTTTCCTGCGCAGCATCTGAAGCATGGATATGTGAAGGATTGTCGCAAGTCATGATTTCTTAGAAGAGTCTACAACTTCTGCTCCTAATATTCTAATTGGCTGCTCAACTCTAATTGTTTGGTACCCACTATTCTGACTACCTAATAAAGATAGTAATTCTTTTTTGCTTAAAGGCTTATCATCTGGATTCACATTGTAAGTACCATCTCCTTGTTTCTTTGCACTCTTCTCCAGGCCAAAACTTGCAAGCGACGAAGCCAGGAGACTAGCCGGGAAAGTTATATCCTGTTTTTCCCCTGACGTCAACCCAGGAATTTCTGGCAGATAATTTAAGGTCACTAATGCCCCGGACCAGGCAACCACTACCAGCCTGACTAAAACTGAGATGTATTCAAATTGTTCCTCTTTGTCATCTAATTTTTCTTTTAACGCCTGAAAGACACCCTTCTTCTTCGGTGCTTCCTCTTGTGGAATTTTCTTATCTGCCGTAGTAGCCATTTCATTTAATTAATCTACATTAATAGTAGACGTTTTAAGTTGGATAATAGGCAGGTACTAATGTGCCTCTATCGTCGTCATCGTCATCGTCTTCGTTGTCACGTCTTAAGTCGTAGCCTAATGCATATGTCACAATAGCGACAGCAATAAGAGGTATGAAAGGAAATAAGAAAGCTAATTGAATCGTTGACGGATCAGCTAGTTCATTCATGAGCATGAGATAATTTTTTGTAGGCTTTTGTAGCCTTTTTGATAATTTTACGAGCCTCGTCTCTCGATGTGCATTTTTCTGCTTTCCTCGCGAGACGTATTAATTTGTGATGTTGTTTATTAGCTGTAGTCGTAGAGCTCTGATAATCCATAAGTTGCTGCTAGTAATCCGAGTAAACTTCCTGCTGTGTGGCCTGGTCCCCATCGCATAGACTTTTTGACCCCTGGTCCTCTCGCTACTTCCCTCACCCCTTTAGACGTAAGCATCTCTGGGCTCTGAGATTGAACAGTAGTTTGAGTGGCAGGAGCAGGCTCCGGTTGGATAGGATCGCCACGATGATACCATGATTCCTGATGAACAGGCGTACCTGTCAGATTGGACTGTACATAGTTGACTGGACGGTCTCTTAGCTCCATCTTGGGGTTATCCCTATCCTGCCTATTCATGGGTGCATTCAAGGCATAAAGCCTATCCTCCATAATCTGCTGCTCAGACAGCATTCTTCTGTGTTGAGTCTGCTCTCCTGGATCCCACGTTTTGCCATAAGCTAAAGGATTTGTTTCCCCAGAAATATATTGTGCATATTTAGCAGCCGCGACGTCTGATAATCCACTTTGTCTGGCCCTGACATAAGCTACTTGCCAATCGTCCTCTGTTAATTTCGAAACTCGAGGAAAATATTGACCAGGTTCAACAGGTCCAATCTCGGAACTACTTGTTCTAATAGGTACAGGACTCACTAAATCATTACCAACCCTTGCGTCCCAATTAGCCCCGTCACCACGTAACAAGATAGAAGGATCATAATCAACGTCACCTCTAGCTGCGAGCCTCGCTCTGTTAGTAGCTATGGTAACTTTGTCTTTTTCTCTCCCTGTGCCATACGTAATATATTCAGGATCTAAGTTAAAAATTCCAGAAGGATACTTATCTTTTCTTTTTCCCATTAAAATTTTTTCTAGTTCCTCATCGGTCACCTTGATAGGATTCCCTTCAATATCTACATTCCCAGGAGCTATATCATATCGTGGAAATCTTTCTATTAGGCCTTTCTTCTCCAAATCTGACAGCATCGTTTCATCCATGTTACCCCAATTACCAGCAGCATCTACTCTCATTTCTCTAGCCAGTCGTCGATCTCTTCGATTCTCTGCCATCTCTCTTTTAAACTGATAATCACTCTTAGCAAAAGGACCTCCTGCTCCTCCTGTCATGTCTTGCAAGAATTTTGTAGTAACTCCAATATCGCTAGCAACTTTTGAAACAAGCGCAGCAGCTCCCCTCTCGCCAGCTACAGCTCCTTTCCAAAGTCTGTCAGCCGTAGTGCCATTGTTGGCTGCTAAGTTCTCTAGGGCATCTAGAAACTGTTGAAATTTCTTGTCTGCTGTCATTGATCTACCAAGGATTTGGTTCCAATTTGCCAGTCAAAGGATTCAGTGTATGATTAATTTCTTGCATCATTGCTATATCCTGACCCACTGTAGAAGGAGCTATGGAGACTTCATTATTGTTTCTGAGCTCAGGATATAACTTCTCTAACCGTCTAAGTCTTAGCTCGTCAGGCTCGCCGTCATAGAAGCCAGGTCTCTTTTGGTAGTCTTTCTCCCATTGTTGATTCTCTTTATATTTCTGCTGCAGTTTTCCTCCTATGCTTCTCAACCATTCCATAATATTGGCTTGGTCTCCCATCTCACCAACAATTCCTGCACTACTGTCTCCATAGATAGGCTTAGGTGGATAGCTTTGCATGTATCCAATAATTTCTCTAGCAAGAGGGTTTTGATCGGCGAATTTCATGGTGTGATTAGAAGTTCATTTGGTAATTTGTGTTGAACTCTGGAGGTTTACGATGACCTAAGTTCATATTGAAATTCAAGTTATATCCTTCTCCTCTATGTGTAAGACCGACATTGCCGAGAGTAGAAGGATCCGTTTTAAATCCATTATCCTCGCCTCCTACATAGTGCCTAATCCCTCCATGAAAGTTTGTCTTACCATCGTTAGCTGCAGGAGATGTAACTTGTAAATTTCCACCGGCATCTGGTCCCGACGCATCAACACCTACGTTAAAATTCCATTTATTGAAATCATTCGTCATCTCTGCTTGATTCAATGTCGTCAAGTCGTTAGAGATCGTTGCTCCTAGAGTGCTGTTTGCTTGGAGATCGTTGGCGTCTTCATTAGTCTGTAACGAATCAATAATTTCATAGACTTCTTCATTAGCACCAGCAAATTGCAGAGCTTTGTTCTGCAGTTGTCCTGCGACCCAATCACCAATCTTGCTTTCTGACACTACCACACCAATAGGGTACTCAATCTATTCTAGCCCTTTAGTGTTTTACAGGGTTGATTATATTTATTCGAAAGGAACAAATAAATCACGACTATAGAAATATCCTCTTCTACCTTGGAGTCTATCAGGAGTAGTCCACTCTTCTTCGGTAGGCAAATAACAGAACCAACCAGTAGCTATATATTTGGTCTCTGTAGGACTAACGATTCCACGATGAATGTGAGTCCAGTCAGAAGGCCATATCACGGTTAATCCTTTTTGCGCTTGCACTTGAAAATCTTGATGGTACCATTCTGTTCCACCTCCATCTTTTACGTCATTTAAATATGTCATCCATACTAAATGCCTAGATATAACGCTTGGATGCAAGGAAGCTCTCTCTGTATGCCATTTAGTAAAACCTTCTTTAGGTTTGTATTTTTGAATATTAAATTGTTCGAAAGCTGCATTACCCCATGGTTGTTGACATTTTTCACAATTAGGAAATTTCTTACAATAATCATCTAAGACCTCGTTTAATGCTTGGTTAAACTTGGCAACCCTTGAGTCTTTTAGAATATATGGCACTCCCAAGTCTGTTGATGTTTTACCGTCTTCCTTCTTATTACCCTCATCTCCATTGGCCGTATGACCTGGTCTTTTGAGACAAATAAAATCACCTATACCTTCGCAAGGAATTACATGTCTTCCTATGGGGAATTCTTCGAAATATTCAATTAACCCATCACATAAATCCGGGTCAATTTTCCTGCCATAAATAAACTCTTTATGAGTAAATTTCATATTTATGATTCAGGTTCAAATGCATCACGCAATTTCGAATTAAAGGAGACACTAATACGAGGTTCATCTCCTTCATAACGGCGTACCCCATGTTGCAAGTAGGAAGGAAATATTAATAATGTTCCAGTCCGAATATTATCTAGGGTATAAGATGGTATCCACCCATGAAGGGGAAGTCCCCAATGTCCTGCAACAGGAGTATTAATTGTAAATTTACCTGTTTCATTGTTTGAAGGATATTGATAATAATAAACACCTGAAAAATGATTAGGTAAATGATTATGCGTATGAGCAAAATCATTATTATCTAACTTAGTAATCCATGAAGCATTAATCTCCATATGTGTTATTAATCGTTCTTTACCTTGCTCACTTACAGGAGTGCCTAATTCTTCTCCTATTCCTATCATGTATTGAATAATTTCATTCTTCACAATAGAAGGGAACTTCTTTAATTTTGAAAACAAACGATTACTAAAACACTGGTCACTTAATTTATGTGTTTTACCCCAACCATCGTGATATTCAAGAGTCTCTTTTTCTATGGCTTGTTTTAACTCTTGTTGTATCTCCTCGAAATATGGCTCTTCATCTAAATCTGCTCTAGCTACGTAAGTCGGAAAATAAGTCCACATGCTCCTACTCATTAAAAAACCGCCCATACTCATCACAGTATGAACGGTTTCCAATTAAAATCTATAAACTAATCAACAATCGCACAGGTTAGGGTGTTCCCCAGTTGCACAATAATGATCATGAAAAGATGTATTTTCGCAAGTGCGCTCTTCAGGCACACCTGGTCCCATCGTGAATCCTTTAGGTAAAGAGATACCACCATGATTAGTGCATCCAACTAGCAATACTGCAAGCAGTAATTTAGAAGCTGTACTTAACACCTAGCTTTCCGCCTGAACCAAAATCTTCTTCCTCTTCACCTGTACGGAAAGATACTTCACCGTAGATATCTGTAGATTCAGATACTGCAATACTTCCACCAGCTTTTCCTGAAAGACGAGTTTCAGTGTCTGCATCTTTAACTGCTACGAATGCTGGACCACCTTGTACGTAGTAAGAAACCTTACCAGTATCATTAGCACCTGCGTAACCTATATGAAGATCCGTTGTAGCGTTTGTATACTTTTTATCTGTCCAACTTGCATTGGTTTCAGCATTGATATAAGGTCCAGCAATTGAGGCTGGAACAGAGATGATTGCTAAAGCAGCAGCACCGTAAATAGTTCTTAACACAGAATTAAAAATTTTTAATAACAGTTTCTATTTTATATACAATTTGTAGTATTTTTACTCAGCCTGTGCCACTATCTGAGCCTTATCAATAGGACATGGCTCGTAATAGTCGCTTTTGTATTCACGACCTGACACTTCCCCTAAGTTTTTCTCAATATTTTTTGTCGTCAATTCGCACGCATTACATGCAACACCTATTACTTCTTCACTGACAATACCATCAGCAGAAATTTTAAAACGTACAGTTGTTTGAGTCAAGGCCATTAATATCAGCTTAATTCATTTGTATCTTTAATCTTTCAATTTGAAAAGGGATTAAACCTTAAATTCTTTTTCCAAGATAGGTTTCAATTCTGAAGGAGGGGGAAAATGTCTAAACAAGGCTTGAGCCTCCCTCCTGACTTCCCTAGGAATACGTGGTTCTTCTTTAGGATTCATCAGCCTACGCAAGAAATCACGAGTTGCAATAATAGAATCTACCTTTTGGGAAGGAGAACTAAGTGGCTGTCTCAACTTCATGAGAAGCCTCCTTGTTAATGTCACAGTTCTGAATAAGATCAAAATCAAGCCGTACAGGATTTGCTGTATTACTTGCACGAATTTGTCCTTGAGTCTTCTCGTCATGCCATAACTCTACTTGGCGATCAACTTCTCTTTTCCCTAATTCTTTAATATATAAATCAGCTAGTCCTGTGTAAGTATTCCGTAAAGGAATGGGTGCTTCATCTCGTTTGTACAAATCATACAGATATCCCATAAAATCGGATCTATTCTGATTATTCCTCACTCGTTGAAGAGGAGTCATGGTATCGTCCATGAAAAAAATAAGTATCGCTTTTAGACAATAGCTAAAAAATCATGGAATGGGCAATGTCTCTGAGGAACATAATTGATATTCATTACGTACCTTGCTCGAGCATTTGATGTCGTCGTGCCTGTATGTACGAGTTTATTAGGGAAGAAAACTAATCTATTTTCAACACTTTCAACTTTATCTCCTAGGCTGCCATCTTCATTTTTAAACCGTGTATAGCCATCACATGTATTGAGGTAGAAACAAGCATTCATCATATGATCAAATTCTCCTCTCTCACCTTCTCTATCTTGGTGATAAGCCTGTTCTATTACAGTATGAGAATTGAAAGTGATATTTATTTTAACTCGTATAAGGCATAAAGGATTCAATATATTAAAAAGTTGCAAACAAACATCTTTTAATAAGTCTCCACGGAAATGGAATTCAGCCACGCGAGGATCATTGAAAAGAATATGTTGCATCGGATCATCACATAAACTTATAGTTCCTTGAAAATTATGATTATCGTCACCACCCCGATCTCCAAGGGGGCCTATTGTCGGTTTTAATACTTTCCTATCTATATTCCATTGAGGTTCACGAGACATGAAAAACTCCTGAAATGGTTTAAACACTTCAGGAGTAACTAAATCATTTACGACACCATAGCCAGCTTTCTTATGTAGTTGAACTTCCATTCCGGCCTTTGGAAGTGTCACGACGCTTGTTCTATGGGTTTGCTGGGTCGTTAGATTCCCCTTTTGGATCTCTGTCAAGTTTCAACAGCGTGGTTAACTTTGCAATAGTAGCATCACCTATCACTCCTGCTGCCTTTAAATTAGTTAGCGCATCTTTATATTCTGTATTCTCCGCAACATTTGCCAACCAAATACCAGCATTAGGACTCTCGTCCCATAAACCCTGCAGAGCATCAACAGTATCATCGCTGCCGATTTTAGCCTTCCAAGCTTTTCTCTCCGCACGTGTTAGCGTCGTCTTGAAGACAGCTTGAGGAGCCTTTTGTTCCTGCTCGCTAAAAGGAGCTATATCTGGTGATATCGTTTTAGGATTACCAGCATGTTTAAACGTGTTATCACTTGGATTTTTGACATCCCCTTGAAGAGTTCCATCAGGAACATCTACAAATAAAGCTTGTCGGTCTGGATGATAACATTTTGTGATATCAAGAGTACAAACAGTTGTAACTATGTTGTTCTCTATGATTGCTTTTGTAGCCATAAGAAAGTAACTCCGATACTAATTATTCTACGGCGTATTGTAGAACGATAAGGCCAAATCCACCTATAGATTGTCCTCTGGAACCGTAAGGCTCAGCGTCCCAACCGGAACCACCACTACCGCCTGCACAACCTGCAGCAGGGGTTCCAACGTATTGACCACCTCCGCCACTACCTCCTAATACTCCTCCATTACCAGAATGACCACCTCTAGTATTGGTGCTACTGTCATAAACGTGATAACTACCACCGCCAGCTCCAGGGCCTCCATTACCAGCTGCAGAACAGGCCTGTCCAGAGGATGCGCGAGTAGCACCACCTCCACCACCGCCGCCTCCGCCAAGAGTAATGCCATTAGGATCCCAAATAGCTCCACCATGTCCAGACTTTGCTGCTTGGCCACCAGGTTTTAAATTGTCATCATGAGTCCAACCAACTAGAGAATAACCTCTTCCACCAGCTCCAAATAATCCTGCTCCACCTGGACCACCTCTAGTTCTGTAATCTTGGTTCCATCTACCACCGACTCCACATCCAGCAGTACCTGCTCCTCCAGTGCCATTCCAGTGATTAGGCCCATTAGTACCTGGGTAACAAATAGATGCTCCTGAAGAACTATAGTAACTGGTGTGGCCAGAACCTCCCCTATATCCATCTCTCCCTTCTGTTCCTTCGTAGATACCTGAAATAGGTCTTGGAGCAGAACCACCTCCGCCACCAGATCCACTGCCTGGGCTTGCGGTGTGAGAATAACCTCCTTGACCACCTCTTCTATTAATGTCCCCACCAACTCCTATACCGCCCTGACCGTATCCACTATCAACACTTGTTTGGGGATTAGAGTTCTCTCCAGTAGCATTAGGGTTTCCTGAAGGATTACTAGTATTAGCTCCGTCATTACCTCCGGTAGCAGAACAATGACTGCCAAAAGAAGAATCTGATCCTCTACTATTTTTAGTACTCCAGTGCGGTACACCTATCGTGATTGTCTCTGTAGAGTTTAAAGACGCAACTGCAATTTTTTTATAAGCATATCCACCTCCACCTCCGCCAAAACCATTGTTGTTACAGCCTGAATTACCACCTGGACCCCAAACATGCACTATTAAAGGTACATCGGCCTTCATGGATGCAGGTTTAGTCCAAGTAAAAGTAGTAGCTCCCCACGTACTCCAATCACCACTACCTGTGTATTCACAAGTCTCAGGTAGTGTCCCTGTATAAACCTCTATTTTATTTCGAGGTCCGGTGATTGTTCCGCCAGTACCACCACCACCGGAAGTTAGAAGAATGGAAGAAGTAATAGTCATAATTAGGCGGGATCTTTTCCGTGATTGTTGATCTTAGTTTTAGTAGCAGTACTGATAATTGACTTGGTTTCTAAATTATCGATATCTGCCTGAAACTCAGTATCAACAATTTTTGGATCACCATAATCAAAACACTCATAAAAATCTGCTATATCATCATCTGTCTTGATGATCGCTTTTAGATCTTTCCTTTCGGTCGAAGTTAAATAACCCATGAAACCTCCCCGCGATATTCTTCTTTGATCAGGTTGAGCTGATCCAGTCGGTACCGTAGGTGTCGAGTAGGTATTGTCAGAAGGATTTCTAACATCCCCTGCTTTTACTGTGTTAGGAACCTGCTCGCATAATGCAATTAAGTCAGGGTGAATCAAATCTGTGGGCTTGTTAGTCCACACGTTTGTCACGTTATTCCCGTCAAATAGAGCCCAAGTAGCCATTCGTTACACCTCCTATTGTGTGACTTTGTATTGAATAAATATTAGACCATCTCCGCCACGCTGAGATCCCCATAATTCATCTCCAGTAGCGGGAGAGCTCTGCTGATTACCTCCGACTCGACCGTCGTAACCAGTACTACCTGCACCACCTGCATTTCCTCCTGATCCACCAGTACCGTATTGACCGCTTCCGCCGCCACCTCCTAGTACTCCGCCGTTGCCGCCAAACCAATTAGCATTTTGGTTACTACTGTCATAAGAAATACAACTACCACCACCTGCTCCTGGTCCGCCATTTGCACCGTTACAACCTGTTCTTTCAGAAGACTGATGAGTAGCGGTACCAGCACCACCTCCTCCTCCTCCGAGGAAGATATGATTAGAACCCCAAATAGCAGTGCCCTGACCATCTTCTGGAGGTGAAGCCCACATCCAAGCGTTACTGTAAGTAGAAGCAGATCCTCCACGACCACCTGCACCGTTCAATCCTGCGCCACCTGGTCCTCCCATTCCTCTATAAGTAGTAGCAGACCATCTACTAGACATTCCCATTCCAGCAGTACCAGCGCCGCCGCTGCCAGTGTAGCTTGTATAATTTCTTGTACCAGGGAAGTTTATGGATGCACCCGAGGCTCCAGTGTAACTATCCCAATGACCTCCTTTATGTCCGTCGCAATGTCCTTGTGGATGAGGAGCTGATCCACCACCTCCTCCTCCTCCTGAACCTGAACTGTTTCCTCCAACGCCACCCATACCTCCTCTTCTATTAATATCGCCTCCTACTCCAATGCCTCCTTGTGCATATCCACTTTGTATACTTGCTTGAGGATTAGAGTTCTCTCCAGTAGCATTTGGATTACTTGGAGGATTATTATTATTTTGTCCATCGTTCCCTGCATTAGCTGAGCAATGAGAACCAAAGGAGGTGATTCCACCTCTGGAGTTGTGAGTATGATGACCTCCTTCTCCAATCGTGACGGTAACAGTATCACCCGCAGAGAAAGAAGTGATTTCTTTGATAGCTAAACCACCACCTCCTCCTCCGTAGGAATTACCAGAAGAGTCATCCGTTCCAGCATTACCACCAGCGCCCCAGCAATAAATTCTTACAGGGACAGAATTGTCAAAGTCAGTAGGAACAGTCCACGTATATGAACCATAAGAATTCCACATTGCTGTGGTATTTCTTGGTCCATCGGTGAAACCGCCACCACTGCCACCAACTAAACTCGATAAAGTTGCCATTTAAGTTACCCTCCAGCCTTGAGCAGTATTGTAATAAGTTAATCGAAAACCAATATTTTTTGTATCAACTACTAAGTCTTCTGCTAGACCCATAATCTTGAGTCCATTTCTTCCAAGAGTTACATTGTTATCTTTTAGATGACCTGTAGCATCTGCAAAATCAATGTAATCATCTTCTACTGCAGTCGCAGGGAGAGTAATTGTAAATGCCCCTCCGGAAGCATCTAGCAGTAGCGCATCGCCGGTGACAGCATTATAAGCAGCGGACTTGACTGTCCAATCAGCATCAGATCCTGCTATGCCATCAAATGAGAGTTTTCTACCCATGTTGGTACCTCGTATGGTGAATACTACTCATCAAGTCTCAATGCCGTAAGCGGAGAAGGAGATATTCCCTGCACCACTGCCGACCATGATTCGACCAGTATTTTCCAATGTAACGCCAGTGCGTTCCATTGCTGAATTACCAGACAACGCATAATCAAACTCCAACCAATGCTTAGCATCAATAGCACCCGAAGTCGCTGTCGTACCAGAATCTATGATTGCTATACGAACAGTATCCGGCGTTGCTGCAGTATTACAAGCTGAAATAATGACAGTCGTTGTTGCAGAGGCACTAAATAATTTGTAGGTATTAGTCAGATCCGGTGCGCCACCAGCCGGCTTAAGACTACCTTTGATTCCCGAGGCCATACGATCTCTATAAAAACAGGTGGGCAGTTGAACTGCCTCGTCACTTTAGTATAGAGCCTATCGAATATCGATAGTTAAGGTCCTATGCCAAAGTCACCATTACGTTCTACTCTTTTACGTAAATTGCTCATAGAGGTACTAGCTCGTTTCATCGCCCGAGTATTAGCTTTATCTACTTTCCTATCTTTTGCTTCTAATTTTTTTAACGCTGCTCTTTGAGCCTTCTTAAATAAAGGCATCAGTTCATTGTTCCGTAGAAGAATGATTGAGCCATCATGATGGAACTGGTTGTAAATTGTCCTGAAATAATTGTCTGCCAGTTTGCAACTTCTGTACCGTCAGTAATGTTAGATCCATTAGATAGGTGATCGTTGACATTCATATATAAGTTCAAGTTTGGAGCACTACCTGTGGTAACCAAATCATTCTTGAAATA
>CEUA01025588.1_pt1 | contig 13736 bp, 10 predicted proteins | sample 361541 | NCBI WGS metagenome assembly CEUA01 (sample SAMEA2623079, study PRJEB7988) | marine metagenome | isolation source: saline water (ENVO:00002010), including
GTACGTAATTTACGAGAGCGTTGGTTGAATGAACGCTTAGCGGGAGCATAAGCTCTTGGAAACTGTTAACAATTGCGTACGTGTTCGTGTTGTACGAACAACAGATCAACAACTACCAGCTTATGAGACAGAGCTTAGTGCAGGTATGGATGTACGTGCGAAATTGGATCGCCCAATTGTGTTGCATCCTGGTGCACGAACGCTTATACCGACGGGTTTATACATGGAAATCCCACCAGGTTACGAGGTCCAAGTTCGACCGCGGAGCGGACTTGCTTATAAAAGGGGGTTAACGGTTTTGAATGCGCCTGGCACTATAGATGCTGACTATAGAGGTGAACTAGGCGTCCTTCTTATTAATACATCGAATGAATCGCAGACGATAGACCCAGGAGAGCGAATTGCCCAGTTAGTCATCTCACCTGTTTATCGTATAGAATGGCTTGAAGTTGATGAGTTAGGAAAAACCGATCGAGGCAGTGGTGGTTTCGGGTCTACTGGGGTTAATTGAGCTTTAATTTGAAAACGAGTTTTAGACAAAAATTCCTTCCTTCATTTCTTATCCCCCAGATAAGGCTGGGAGAAAGTGGATTTCGCTGTCAGGTGTCACCCGCGTGCGCATGCCTGTCGTGACAATTTGTCCGTCTACTGCTACTGCTATTTCTGCACGGATTTTCTCGTTTTCGTCACAAAGCCGCGACTTGATGCCTGGATAGGTTAGATCCAAAGATTCTATCAACTCACGAATGTTCTGTCCCTCTATCTCAACCGTGTGCATACCGTTTGTAAGATGTTTAAACAGAGGCGGGATCCAGATTGCGGGCATTTTAATAGTATTTGATTTTTTTTAATTATTAGGCGCTTGATTTTTCTAAAGGCTTATGATTGCCGCATATCTTGCGCGGTATCTAAGACGGCACGGACGATTTTGTCATAACCTGTGCAACGGCACAAATTCCCTGCTAACCAATGTCGTACATCGTGTTCAGTAGGGTCAGGATTCTGATCCAATAAGGCCTTAGTGGCTACCAAAAACCCTGGTGTGCAGATGCCACACTGTAAAGCCGCATGTTCTAGGAATTTCTGTTGCGCTGGATGTAACCCCTCTGGGGAAGCAAGTCCTTCTATGGTTGTAATTTCTTTGCCTTCAGCTTCAACTCCTAAAACTAAACAAGAATTTACTAGGACTCCGTCCAACAGAACGGAACACGCACCACAGTTTCCGTCGTTACAACCCTCTTTCGTGCCAGTAAATCCAACAACGTCGCGAAGAACTTCCAGTAGACTCTGGCGCGCTTCACAGAGGAATTCACTAGGGTCGCTATTAATAGTTGTTTGAACTTGTATTTTACTCATGTTTGTTGGCTCCGATAATGTTCTTTCTTTGCTGATTTAATTCTGGGTGTTCAATGCGTCTCTTCTTGGACTGCATTAGCTACAAACTTTCCTTTCGCCCGATCAACGGCTCCGGTCAGAGTGCGTTTTACCAACACGCCAACCAAATGCGATCTGAATTCCGCTGGTCCACGCATATCAGAAATAGGAGAGGCTTCTTCCCTGGCCGATAAGGCTACCGACGAAATTGCTGCTTCATCATTTACGGCCTTGCCTATTAGAAGCTCACTGGATTTTTCTGCAAAAATAGGTGTTGGACCTACAGCACCCAAGGCTATACGAACTTTCTTAAACTCTTTCCCACGATTTGCCAATTCTACCCAGGAGCCTACTCCTACCACAGCTATATCCATTTCGTTGCGAGGTATGAATCGCTGGTAATGGCCTCCTTGATTTTTCTTGTTAGGGGGGATTTGTATAGAAACAAGTATTTCCCCAGATTGCAATGCGTTCTTCCCAGGCGACAAACAAAATTCTTCAACTGAAACTACCCTTTTACCGTTTGGACCTAATATATTGCACACAGCTGAGTAGGAAATGAGAGCAGGCGTTGAATCAGCACTAGGTGAAGAATTACATAAATTTCCTCCTAATGTTGCTCTGCCCTGAATTTGGATGCCACCGATAATTGATGCAGAGTCAACAACACCAGGGTATCTTTCAGCGACGTTAGCATCACTATATAACTGAAAACACGGTACGCTTGCACCAATTACTAAACCTTTTCTGTTTCCAAACGACAATTCGTTGAGTTCTGGAATTTGCTTGACATCAATTACGTATTCAGGTTGATGCCGTTTACCACGCATCTGCACAAGCAGATCTGTTCCGCCGGCGAGGATACGAGATTGTCCCCCGTGGCTAGACAAAACGCCTAACGCTTCACGTAGTGTCTTTGGTGTGACGTATTGAAAATCCTTCAATTGAACATCCTCCTGAATGTAGAGATACTACAGATAAATCTATACTCAGTAGCTATGTTAAAAAAGTATCACATTTCCTCGGCCTTATGTCAAGGCTACCATTGCTTTAACTCGATTTAAGGACTTACTTGATAGGCTGTAAGGAGATTTTTTTTGGGACAATATGAGTAAAGAAAATAGTAAAAATAAGGAGAGTATAGGCGACAATTCCGTTGAATCAGGGGCGAGTAGTCGAGTTTCGGAATTTATTGCAGATCCAAGAAGGGCTGTTTGGAAATTAAGCTTTCCTGTCATGTTGGGAATGGCTGTGCAGACAGTATATAGCTTCACTGATATGATTTTTGTAGGGCGATTGGGTGGTGAAGCGATAGCAGCACTAACGTTTAATATGCCGTTAGGTTTTTTTACGATTGGTATCATGTTTGGTTTTGGTGTTGGGGCGACGAGTGCCGTTGCGCGTTTACTAGGGGCTAATGACAAGAAAGGAGCTGACAACGCAGCTAGCCATGCTATTTTGTTTGGTGTATTTTTTGGGTTATTGATTCCTGCGTTTGGTATATATTTTAAGACACAAATATTCGCTCTTTTAGGCGTGCCCGAAAAAGTGATTCCAGGGGCGTTATCCTATTTTCAAATCATAGCTCCTAGTTTTATTTTTTCAAATTTGAGTGTCCAGTTCCGCTCTATAATGACCGGCGAAGGGGACACGCGAACACCCATTTTTATACAAATTAGCGGGACGGTTTTAAACTTGATACTGGACCCGCTCCTGATTTTTGTGGCTGGTTGGGGATTAGAGGGGGCAGCTTGGGCCACTTTGATCAGCCAACTTTTCGTGCTCTTGATCTTTTTGTATCATTTTTTTATACGAGGGACACCATATTTAAGCCCGACGTTTCGCGGTTTCGTATATGACGGAGCGATATTTAAACAGATATTAAAGATTGGAATTCCTGCTTCTTTGTCGATGTTAATTATGTCGATTGGAAATATGTTTTGGAATCGCCTGGTTGCGAATTTTGGTGCGGAAGCGGTCGCTGCCTACGGTGTGGGGGGTAGGTTAGATTCCATCTATTTTTTGCCGACTTTTGCCTTAGCATCAGGCATGGTAACTTTGACGGGAATGTTTTATGGAGCTGGACGAATTGATCTGATTCGAGAGACGGTGTGTTATGTTTTGATTCGTGGGCAGATCTTGGCTTTAGGTTTCGGCGTGATTTTCTATCTCTTTTCTCCTTCCATATTTACCTTATTTACTTCAAATGATGTGATTATTTCCATGGCTGTAGATTATATTCGCACCATAGTATTTGCTTTTCCGTTTATGACCCTTGGCGTAATTAGTGGGCGCATTTTTCAAGGATTAGGTGAAGGTATGCCAAGCTTAGTGTTGACAGCAATGCGGGTGATTTTGGTTAGCGGAACGTTGGCATTTGTTTTTATCTATGTGATGAAAATGGATCTTTGGTCTATTTGGTTAGCGCTCGCTTTGGGGGCGACATTAACTTCAATTACGGCTATTTCTTGGCTGTTTGTGCGGTTGAGAGAATTGGAGCGCAATATGGTTACTGCACAAGCAAAAACATGAATCTAAGATCCCGTGTCGGAGGCGACGGCTATTGTGCTTTGAACCGTATCTTTATTAAGGGAAGTGTTGGTGACTTGTTCTAGAAGCTTAGTCCCAACTGGAACACCCAACAAAATGATGAAGGTGGCAAACAAAATACCAAAGCCTAAACTTACTGCCATTGGGATTAAGAATTGGGCCTGGACGCTTTTTTCCAGAATCATGGGTAGTAAGCCAAAAAAGGTTGTTAGAGATGTGAGGAGGATAGGACGAAATCTCTGGGAACCTGCTTCTACAAGAGCTTCGTCCATCTCGACTCCTTTTGCGCGCAATTGGTTGTAAAAGGTTATCACTAACAACGAGTCGTTAACCACGACACCAGAAAGTGCGATTATACCAAATAAGCTAAGTAATGCTAAATCAATTCCTAGAAGCGAATGTCCCCAAACTGCACCTATCATACCGAAGGGGATAGCACTCATAACAACAAAAGGCTGGGTGTAAGATTTAAATGGTATAGCGAGCAATATATATATCGCAAAAAGAGCAATTGAAAAATTATAAAACATACTTTGTAATGAATCATTTCGTTCGCGCTGTTCACCACCAAAGCGGTACTGAACACCAGCGTAATCTTGGGATAATTTCGGTAGGAACCTTGTTTTTAGGTCTGAATTGATTTCGTCAGCATTGGCCAGTTTTTCGTCAACATTGGCACTGACCGTGACTACTCGTTGTCCATCGGTTCTTTGTATTTCTGCGTATCCACGTCCCGTCTTAATAAAGGCAACTTCGTTAAATGGTATTTCAACTCCTGAAGAGGTTCGAACTCGCATTGAACGAACATCGCCTATATTCTTGCGCTCTATTTCTGGGTAGCGAACCATAACACGAACGTCGTCAGACCCGCGTTGAAACCTTAATGCTTGATCTCCAAAAAAACCCTGTCTTACTTGCCGAGCCAGGTCTGACAGGGTAATCCCTAAAGTTCTGGCCTGTGGTTTTAGAGATAATAGCATTTCTTGTTTTCCCTCTTGAAAACTGTCTTGGATCTCTCCTGTTCCCGAATATTGGCTGATTTGTTCTTTGAGGCGTTCCACCGCGATCAGCAACTGGTCAAAATTGTCTGAAGCCAATTCGACTTCAATTGCATTGCCTGCTGAGAATAGCGAAGAGGATATTAGAATAGATTCAGGACCAGGAAGTTCGCCAATTACAGTACGTAAGCGAGCTTCTATAGCGTTGCTGCCAATGTCGCGCTCTTCGGATGGTTTTAGTTCAACAGTGATTTCTCCTAAATGCCCATTACTTCCTGATCCATCTCCGGCACCCATAGACGAGCGTCGCCCATTGGGTTGGTCACCTATGTAAGTAAAGATATTTCGAAAATTGGATTCTTCTGTGGGATACTCTTGATCAATTTTCGTTTTTAATTGAAGTGTTTTACTCTCGACTAATTCGACCACTTTTGTTGTTTGGTCAACTGTGGTTCCTTGGGGCATGTTGATCGAAATTGTCACCCAATCAGATTCAATAGAAGGCATAAATACAAACTTTAGGTGTCCTCCAGCGACCCAACCGAGAGTTAGTAGCATTAGTGAGACACCGACTGCAGTACTTGAAAGTGGATTAGCTAGACTCAGTCTCAAGAATGGTTGGTACACTTTTTTGATAAATTTTTTAAGACCAGCATCGAACATCTTGGCTTTGGTCTTGTGCCAGGCAAGTGGTCTTCTAAACCATTTGCTTAAGGAACGACTAATTATGCCGTTTCCTTCTGATGAGAGATGTGCCGGTAAAATAAATAGACTTTCAATTAGTGACAGTAAGAGGACGGCAATAACAATTACCGGAATTACGGACATAAATTTCCCCATCATTCCTTCGACGAAAAAAAGCGGAGTAAAGGCTGCTACTGACGTCATGACAGAAAATATGACCGGCGTTCCAACCTCCATGGTACCGTCAATGGCGGCTTGTAAGAAGGGCTTCCCTCTCTCGCGATGCGCAAAAATATTTTCACCAACGATAATAGCATCATCGACAACGATGCCCAAAGCTACAATAAATGCGAAGAGGGAGAGCATATTAATCGAGGCGTCAAATGGTTCCATCAAGACAAAAGCTCCAAGGAATGAAATGGGTATTCCCATCATCACCCAAAATGCTAAACGCAGATCTAAAAAGAAACTGAGACAGATGAAGACGAGGATGAGACCCAGTTGAGCGTTTCGGATAAGTAAATTCATTCTTCCTCTTAAAATTCGGGCATCATCACGAGCAAAATCTATCGAGATTCCATGTGGGAGAGATTCTCGTTTTTCCTCTACATAAGAATGTATAAAGGCCGATATTTCTAATGCACTCTGGTTTCCAGTACGATAAACTTGGACTACTGCAGCAGATTTCCCATTGAATCTTGAGACTAGATCATTGTCCTCAAATGTGTCTCTTACTTTTGAAATTTCTCCAAGTCTTAGTATTGTTCCGTCATTTTGGGTAAGAACAGCAACGTCCTCATATTCGGCACCTGTGCGCATTAGACCTTGGGTACGTATAAGTATTTCCCCATCTTGACTTTCAACACTTCCGGCGGGAAGGTCGAGGCTTGTGCGTTTAACGGCTGAGCTTATTTCATCGAATGACAATCCATAGCGACGAAGATCAGATTCGGAAACTTCTATGGATATTTCGTCAGCACGAATACCGCTAAGTTCGACTTGAGAGATTGTCCCACTCTTACGAAGGTCATCCCGTACATGTTCTGCGGCGACTTTCAAAGATCTTTCATTGACATTTCCATAAAGGACCACGTCAATAACTTGTTGGCGTCTCGTGAGCTCCTTTATGATGGGCTTTTCAATTTCCTGAGGGAAGCTGTCTATTCGGTCAACTGCGTTCTTGACATCGTCAAGCATACTATTGACATCTACACCTCTTTCCATTTCGACACTAACGATGCCTACTCCCTCGGACGCGATTGATCTTACCCGTCGAACACCTTCTAAGCTACGCACGTGTTCTTCTACTCTTTTGCAGACGGCTTCTTCAACCTCTGAGGGTGTTGCACCTCGATAAATCACCTGTATTTGAATTTGGTCCAGAGACATTTCAGGGAATGTTTCTTTCTTTGTTTGCATCACGGAGAATAGACCGCTAAGTATTAGAAAACCCATTAGCAAGTTAGCCGTTACGTGGTTATTCGCCATCCAAGTTATCGATGAGTTCACGAACCGATCTCCCTTTGCTGAGTGGAAACACGAACGGACATACCGTCGGTAGCACTACTCAATTGAGAAATAATGATGCGCTCGTCTGGAGTCATTTCCACATGTACCAGCATTCCATCCTGTATCCTGCGTATTAGTTCAACAGGCCGAAATCTCAGGCGGTTATTCGTATCGCAAATCCAAATTAGGCTCTCCTGAGAGCTTTTTCTGATAGCACTACGGGGAACAACTCGTACGTTGTCGAGATATCTACCCGCTATCTTAACGTTCACAAACATACCGACCATGAGAGGGGAGCCACCATTAATAATGTTACCGTAGGGATTTTCTACCTCGACAACTATACGCGCCATTCGGCTTTGTGGATCGATTTCACCTTCGGTTCTTGTTACTCTGCCTGACCATACAGAGTGGCGTCCTGCAAATACTCCTTCGACCAAAGCTTCGGCGCCTTGGCCGTCATATTGCAAAGGAATATTTTGTTTTTTCTCATTAATACTGGATACAGAATTTATGCTTGCGTCCTTACTTTCGGAAATTTCAAAAGGTAGGGGTAGGGTGAACCAAGCTAAATCTTCGTCTGGGATAGGCACGATAATTTCAGCTCGTTCGATGCTATACAGTTGGGCTATTGGCTGGCCTACATTTATATGTTGACCGACGTCTGCTTGTACGTTCCGAACACGACCTTTAAACGGTGCCCTAAGTGTCGTGCGCTCTAATTTTAATTTGGCCCCTTCTAAACGTGCTTCCGCTGCAGTCAATGCTGCTTTCGAAGCACGTAATTGGGGTAATTGAAGGACGAGTTCGGAAGGTTTTTTTGTGTTTCCGTGAATCCTTTGCCATTCTCTCTGTGCTAAATCAGATTCTTGTTTGGACACGTCGTATCTGTATTGAGATTGGGCCACTTCAGCATTTGCTTGGCGAACTGCCAATAAATAATCTCGAGGGTCTATTCGGCACAGAGTATCTCCCTTAGAAAACGAACCTCCAGATTTGAATGAATCATTTCTCGAGATTATTTTTCCTGAGACTTGGGGAACTAAATTAATCTGTGCATCTGGACGTACGGTACCTTGGCCATCTACGGTAATCTTTATTTTCTGCGGAGGAGCTTCAATGACTTCAACTAAAGGTCCCATATATACTTGTTCCATTCGCTCTGGCTTTTTGCGCATGGAAACAAGTAAACCAAAGATGGCAATACCTACGCATATAATTAACAGAGGTAGTAGTTTTTTAATCCATTTCATTCTGTGTACTCCACGGGATCTGATTGGCTCGCTCTTTGGTTAAAATCTCCCCCCAATGCTACGATCAGATTAATTCTTGAATTGAGTCTTTGGCGTTTGACAGAAAGAAGCTGACTTTCTGCATTATAAGCGCGTCGTTGGGCGTCGAGCAAAGTAGTTAGATTGGAGAGCCCTTTCGTGTAACGATCCTCAGCTAAACTTTGAGCCGCATATGCCTCAGCTGAGGCAATACTAAGTGCTTCGGCTTGTTCTGTGAATAAGAGCTCGTCACTTATCGCTTGATCTATTTCTACGTAGGCACGTAAAGCAGTTTTTGCATAGGTTGCACGCGCTAAATCTATTCCCGCATATGCCTGATCAAGATTAGCTCTAATACGCCCTCCCTGTAACAATGGCTGAGTAAGGTTGCCAACCAAATTCCATACGGAAAAATTTCCGTTTAAAAGTTTGGTGAATTCACTAGATTGTGAGCCGTTAGATGCCGTTAAGCTAAACCTGGGTAAACGTTCAAGCTCTGCTTGCTTTTTACGATTTTCTGCCGCAGTCAGCCTTTTTTCTGCCGCAGACAAGTCCGGGCGTCTCGAAATCAAATTGGAATTTACATTTGGTGGCGTTGGTGAAATTTGGGTCGGTAAATTAACAGAGGGCGTTATTTCTAGCTTCTTGGTGTATTGACCTAGGAGTAAAATCAACTGTCGTTCTACCTGATCCAAAACTTGCTGATTTCGTGATAGCGTGGCTGCCGCCGCGGCAGAATTAGATCGTGCTAACCGGAGATCCAAAGATGGGCTTAAGCCACGATTATAACGCTCTCTAATTCTCTCACCGGCTATGTTGTAACTTGTCAAGGTTGCTTTGGCTAATTTCACTTGGCTTCTGGCTTCTATTATTGATAGGTAAATATTTGTTGCTTGTGCTGTCAGGGACAAGCGTGCACCGAGATAATCTGCCTCCACAGCCTGGGCATCCGCTAAGGCCGCCCGCGCGCTGTTACGCAGTTTACCCCAGACGTCTACTTCCCAGTTTGCAGTAATGTTGACCCCATAGTTGTTAGTCGTTGTGTTTAGGGGAGAGCCGTCTTCATTTTCCCGAATAGGAAAACCCAAAAAACTTTGTTTTCGCCTGGATGCTGTTCCGCTTATTCCTAAGGTGGGTAGGAGAGTAGACTTTGCTGACACTGTCAGCGCTTTTGTCTGTTCGAGTCTCGCTGCTGCGATCTGCAGGTCGTGATTGGCTTGGAGTACTTTCTCGACAACTTTATTGAGTGAAGTGTCTTCGAAAGCTTCCCACCATTTCGGAAGCGGGTCAACTAATTCTGTTTTCAGTTCAGTTAGGTTTGGACCCGAATACGGTTGTTTAACGGAAGTGGTGACGCAGGCTGCAAGTGTAAGGGGTGCAATCCAACTCCAACGTCTAGGGAACAACTTCTATTCTCCGATAAATATGTTGGTTTACAGTGTAGATACTGTCAGGATATATTTTATTCATGACTGATTGTAAACTATCGTTTTTGGAAGAAATTACAAGTAGTTAGCCCTTTTGAATTAGGAACAATTTCGTGGCCGCTCTACTGTTCTGGGTTTGAGAAGTTTTGATGCAGGAAAAAATAAATCGTTTGGCTTGAGGATGTCAGGTTGTCGGAAGGCTTTGTCTCTCGAAGATGATATTTACCGGGCATTAAATTATTCTTCGGAGAATAGGGATTGTTCGCGATCCCAGTATTTTGTCCCAGGGTCCTCATCCAAAACATAAAAACAATAGCAAAGATCTAAGACTTGATCTGCGTCTATATGTAGATCGTCTTTCATAAGGAGCCCAGCTCCAAGTAAATTTTTTCGCGTAAACCAGTTTGTGGGATAACGTGGGTTTTGTGGGTGATCCAATATAGCCACGCAGCCGCTTCGGGCACCACGGGCTGCTACCCACTTTGCTTTTTCCCCCATAATTAACTCATGTCCTTCCCGACCTTCACTGTCGTAATGATGGGCATCAGAGAAAGGGGGGCCCATTCTTAATACCAAACCACTATAGCGCGCAGCACGACTGGCCCCTAATGTCAAATCGCCAGATTTGGGGGTTATCTGGGTAGAAATGCACCACCTGTAGCCATCATTAATAGATTCGATTGTATAACTTCGTTTTTCTTCCGCTATAGAACGATTACAACCATTGAGCCATGTTAATTGTTCGCCTACCATGATCGCTGAATTAGCAGAATTATTGGTAAGTTTGGTAAATCGATCGTGTTGCTGTATCCCATGGGTATTCTCGATATATTCGTATTTTCCTCTACTTTCAATATACCATGGACCTCCCCAGAGATTGGCATCATTTGCGTGAACCCAACCAAAATATAGTCCGGTATGCCAGGAGTGATCATTGGGCCTATACTCAGTAACTAGCTGTCCTGATGGCGTGTAAATTGGGGCGAAACAGGGCTTTGGTGAATCACTCCTTGGCAACTCTTCTTTTGCTCGATACAGCGTCACAGGCATTTTATTTTTTTCCACTTCAAAGCCGAGTATGTTGGGACGCAGAATTAATTTATCCAAGGGTTTACCCTCATAGGTTTATGTCCTCATACGACGGGGAATGCCATTGCGTATAACTTCGACTAGGCGTTCAGCACTGTGGCCGTCCCATAACGGGGGCACTGAGTATTTTTTTGTTTGATTTAGGGCCGTGTGTGTTGCTTGAATTATGTTTTCTGGATCGCATCCAACCAATTGGTTGCTACCTTGTTCAATTGTAACGGGGCGCTCTGTATTCTCTCTCATCGTAAGACAGGGTATTTTAAGGGCGGTAGTTTCCTCTGCTATGCCCGCTGAATCCGTCAAGGCAAGGCATGAGTTTTCTTGCAGTTTTATGATGTCAAGATAACCTTGTGGTCCAATCACGATTATATCTGATAGTTTCTCAAGTTGGGACGTCAAATTGAATTGGTTCAAACGAGCTTTCGTCCGCGGGTGCAATTGAAACACGATGGGCAGACTATTGCTAATATTTTCGAGTACGTAGAGGAACTTAGACAGGTTTTCCGCAGTATCTACGTTCGACGGTCTATGTAGGGTCGCTAAGATGTATTTTTTTTCTTCCAGCCCTAAATTTTCCAAAATGGTCGATTTTTGAGATTTTTCCCTAAAACTAAAAAGAGTATCAATCATTAAATTGCCTACTTGAAAGATACAGCTTTCAGGGACGTTTTCGGCTCGCAAATTTGCGTCAGCGTCCTCGGAGTATGTAAACAGCAGGTCAGAGAGGGCATCAGTTACAATACGTGTTAATTCTTCAGGCATGCTTCGATCTTGGCTGCGTAGTCCTGCTTCAACGTGGGCAATAGGAACCCCCCGTTTACTGGCAGCTAAGGCACACGCTGCCGTTGACGTGACGTCCCCGACTACGATGACTAAATCGGGTAGGTTCTCCACTAAGAGGTAATCGAATTTACTAATAATATCGGCCGTTTGTTGTGCGGGGTGGTCGCGTACTACATTTAAAAAAGCGTCCGGTTTTTGGATCTCGAGATCTTGAAAAAAGACTTCCGACATTTGATAATCGTAATGTTGGCCGGTGTGCACTAGTGTTGTCCTGAACTGATCGGGCTCGCGATTCAAGGCTGACAGAATGGGAGCTACCTTCATGAAATTTGGTCGGGCACCGGCGATAACTACGATAGAATAGGACATATTTATTTTCCTAAGGTGATTTTGAACATCCTATCCGAATATAGGATACTGTTGTCGATTTAGGCCAATAATTAGGAAAGATGCGTCATCTTGGTCTACCTGTATGTTGGGCATCAAATTTGTTTTAAGTTTAGGCTATGAAGCCACGATTTGGCTCTTAAGTATATAATTAACAGTATTTTATATTTTATTTCGGTAGCTTCTATTGTGTTTCGCAGTTATGATTGACACGTTTTGCCGACATCGCTATTTTTTGCTCGGAAATTATCATTGAAAACATTTTCCTTCTGAGTTTTACAAGGAAAAGTTCAGTTTGAATCAATAGCAACAATCTATCGCGGGGGTGTCATGGCTTCGGCTGAGTTTGTGCATTTGCATGGTCACAGTGAATATAGTCTGCTTGATGGTGGTTGTCGGGTAAAAGAGATGGCTGAAAATGCGGCTGAATTGGGTATGACGGCTATGGCCGTCACTGATCACGGAAACTTGTTTGGGGCTATTGAACACTACAAGGCCTGCAAATCCGTTGGAATTAAACCTATCATCGGCTGTGAAGCTTATGTGGCTATCGAAAGTCGCCATGCTCGAAAGTCTGTACGTGGGTTGTCGCATGGATCAAATCACTTAGTACTCTTAGCAAAAAATGAAATGGGGTATCGAAACCTGACCAAACTTGTTTCCTTGGGTTACCAAGAGGGATTTTACTACTTTCCTCGGATTGATAAAGAATTGCTCCGTAAATATGGAGAAGGATTAATTTGTCTTTCTGCCTGTGTTGCTGGTGAAATATCTCATTTGATTCGGGGAGAGGGATTAGATGAAGCAGAAAAAGCTGTTCATGAATATATGGAAATTTTTGGGGATGATTATTACCTCGAAATACAACGGCATGGGATAGAAATAGAGGCTAAAGTTAACGAAGGTTTACTCCATCTCCACAAAAAAATTGGTGTCCCATTGGTAGCGACGAATGATTTTCATTTCTTGAGTTCTGACGATCACGCGGCTCACGATGCTTTAATCTGTATCCAGACAGGTAAAGATATTTCCGATGAAAATAGAATGTGTTATCCGGAGGGGCTCTACATGAAATCTCCTGAAGAAATGCAGGATCTATTTCATGATTTGCCGGATTCGATAGTTCGCACTCTAGAAATTGCTGAAAAATGTGATATAGAGTTGGAATTTGGCAAGATGCACTTGCCAAATTTCCCTATACCTGAAAGCTACCAAACCAGCGAAAAATACTTGATTGACTTAGCCCATGTTGGATTAGAAAAGCGATACGAAAAGATAGATCATACGGTTAGAGATCGATTAGATTTTGAATTAGAAGTTATTACGAAAATGGGTTTTGCTGGTTATTTCTTAATCGTTTGGGATGTTGTTAATTATGCGCGCCAAAATCAGATATCTGTGGGGCCTGGTCGGGGCTCTGCCGCAGGAAGTTTGGTTTCTTACTGTCTGGGTGTTACAGACACTGACCCGATCAAATATGATTTGCTATTCGAAAGATTTTTAAATCCGGAACGCGTAAGTATGCCAGATATCGATATTGATTTTGCTGATGTGGATCGTGATAAGGTGCTTAGTTATGTCGTTGAAAAGTATGGAGAAAATAGGGTATCCCAAGTTATTACTTTTGGAACTATGGGAGCCAAAGCAGTTGTGCGTGATGTAGG
>CEUA01234543.1_pt1 | contig 13705 bp, 12 predicted proteins | sample 361541 | NCBI WGS metagenome assembly CEUA01 (sample SAMEA2623079, study PRJEB7988) | marine metagenome | isolation source: saline water (ENVO:00002010), including
ATCATCCTCAACAACTGAATCAGTCAATACGCTGTCATCTTCGGAACTAAAATCTATAGAATCATCCTCAACAACTGAATCAGTTATATCCTGCTCAGAAATAGAGTGAACAGACATCTCATCATCATTCGATTCAAAAGAAGAATGATTATTATCTAATCGAGAAAATAAATCCTCTGATTCATTTATAAAATTATTTTTTTGATTTGTCATAATATGTAATTATTTATGCTATTAAATTGACCCATTTGATAAATACTGTAAAAATTTTTTAGACCATGTTTCAAAAAAGGAGTCATCATTATCTGCTTCTATAGGAAGATCTTCTCCCTCTTTAATATCTTGTAAATTATTTGATTTTAAACCTCTAAGCACTAAGCCAACTGATGTTGCATAAGAGGGATTTGAGATATCTTCTGATGTGCCCTGTGCTAAATGCTCATTTGAATAACCAATTCGAGTTGACATCCCAGTAATATACTCTGTTAATTGCTTAATGTGTCTCAACTGTGAGCCTCCTCCAGTCAAAACAATACCCGCAATTAATTTATTTTTTCCCTCCTGAAAACCATAAGCAGTAATCTGTCTATATACTTGATCTATAATTTCCTCAACACGTGCTTTGATAATTTTTGATAGATTTTTTAAAGAAATTTCTTTTGGATCATGTCCCCTAAGACCAGGTATAGAAACAATTTCACTTTCTTTATTCTCACTGGGCAATGCAGACCCAAATTTAATCTTCAACAACTCCGCATCTCTATGTATAATGGAACATCCTTCTTTAATATCTTCAGTAATTACATTCCCTCCAAAAGGTATAACAGCAGTATGTTTAATAATTCCATTTTTAAAAATAGCCACATCAGTTGTCCCTCCCCCAATATCTACTAAAACAACACCCGCTTCTTTTTCTTCAGAACTAAGAACTGCATCAGCTGATGCTAAAGGTTCTAGATTTAATGCATTAACTTTTAAACCAGATTCAACGACACATTTTGTGATATTTTTAATTGCTGCTGTTTGTCCTGCTACAATATGGAAATTTGCTTCTAATCTACTTCCATGCATGCCCTCGGGCTCATTTATATCTGTTTGACCATCAATTTTATAATCTTGTGCTAAAACATGTATAATCTCTTCACCAGGTAAAAGAATTAATTTTTTAACATTATTATGTAATTTTTGAATATCTATTTTATCAATATATTTTTCAGGATTATTTCTAGTAATATAGTCTGAATGCTGTAAGCTTCTAATATGTTGACCAGCGATCCCTGTACATACCCCGTCTACGTTAATAGAGAAATTATTTTCGAGAATATCAACAGCATGATTAATAGACTTCACCGTTTGCATAATGTTGTTTACAATACCTCTTTTTACTCCTAAAGATTCCGCTTTACCCACACCCACAACTTCAAGCTTACCATAATTATTTAGCTTACCAGCCAAACATACAATTTTTGTCGTACCAATATCTAAACCAAATACTATTTTATCTGTCTCCATGTTATTTAACACATATTATTTGTTTGTCATATTCTATATTTATAGATTTACAATAATCACAGTTTAATTCTTTTGACAAGAAATGATGAAGTATTTCTATCTTCTCTATTTTGATTTCATCAAATAATGGATTCTTTCCAATATTAATAGCCACATCGCACATTCTACTAGATAAAGCATAGCCTAAAGTCTTATCATAATGCACACCACCTATAAGTTGGTTTAAAAAATGATTTTTATATATCATATTAACTAAAGTTAGTATTTTTTCAAAAGTATTATCATCCAAATCTCCAGTAACAACTAATAAATTATCATCAACATGTGATAATGAAGGCAACATTACCTTGTCAGAATCAAAATAATAAACTTTGTGATCTCTTAATAACCTAACAAACGGTTCTCGGAAATAAACATATATATTTATGACTCCTGTTATATCTAAATATACTTCAGCTTTTTTGACGTATTTGTCTTGACTAATTAAATCTTCTAACAAATGAGTGTTTATATCTTTGTTGAGGGAGTCTCTTTCATTGAAAAAATCTTGAACCAGATCAATAATCTTGTCTTTTGATGTCATAGACTCATTATAATGCCCAATATATTCCACAACAAACTTATTGTTCACATTATAAATACCAGAATTTGAACATATTAATAAAATTAATATTGCTAATAAAAAAGTGAAAAATCCCCATTTTAATATTCTATTATTGTTCATTTTAAAATTGATTTAATATCTGGAATTAATTTGTAAATATCACCAGCTCCCGCAGTAACTAGAAGACTTGGCTTTTCCTTTAATAGAATAGACCTTAACGCTCTACTATCGGGTGAGCAATTACTATCTATATCAAGATGCCATTTGTCTTGTATTCTAATTTTATCTAATAAGTTTTTGGATGTCACACCTGATATCGGAGCTTCTCTAGCAGGATATATGTTCAGTAAAATTAATTTATCGACTAAAGACAGAACATCTATAAATTGATCTTCAAATTCTTTGGTTCTAGAAAAAAGATGAGGTTGAAATATTAAAAATAATTCTTGTTTAGCATAGTGTGCTTTCAAGCTCATTATTAATACTCGTAACTCTTTTGGGTGATGAGCATAGTCATCTATCATGACACATTCTTTGCTATTAATATGATACTCAAATCTTCTTTTCACACCCTTAAAAGACATAAGAGCATCTCCAATAGAACGTGGGCTAACACCCAAAACAAATGCTAATGATGCGGCAGCAACAGCATTTTCCACATTGTGGTCAGAGCCAAACAATAAATATGTTTTAATTTTTGTGTTATCTGGGAAGTTTATAGTAAAAAACAATTGATTACCTACTAGAATCTGATCACTAGCAAAAAAGTCTGCAGAAGAACTTAGTGAATATGTGAAATTACATTTATTATTTAAATCATAATGGGCGATAATAGTTTCTTTTGTACTATTAATAAAGTTTCGATATGATTCAAGTAACACATCATAACTATTATATACATCTCCATGATCTTTATCCATTGAAGATATTAAGGATATCGTTGGTGATAGTTTCAAAAATGACTTATCATATTCATCAGCTTCGATAACCATAATTTCTGAATCACCTATTAAAAAGTTGGAATCATAATTATTAGAAATTCCACCAAAAAAAGCATTACATCCTATTCCTGAGGACCTTAATATATGTGACAACATAATACTAATCGTTGTTTTTCCATGTGTTCCTGCTATTGCAATAACCTGGTAATTTTTAGAAACAAACTCTAATAAATCAGCACGTTTAAATATTGGGAATTTTTTCAATTTAAAATATCTAAATATTGCATGATCTTTTGATATGGCCGGTGTATATATAATAATTGTATTATTATTATTTAATTGATCTACATCTAAAAAAAATTGAGCTTTTCTATTGTTATTATGTACAATAATACCTGATTTAATAAGGGCAAATACAGTGGGGGTATCTAAATCATCATCCCATCCTTGTGTATTAATTTTTCTCAAATGAGTCCAGTGTGCTAAAGCGCTCATACCAATGCCTCCAATACCTAAAAAATAAATATTTTTAATATTCTCTAGCATTCTTAATTATTAATTTCATTTATAATTATTTTAGCAATATTATTCGATGCATTGTATTTAAATAACTTCCATGCATTATAACCGATACTATTCCGATATTCTTGAGATTTTAGTTTTTCTATAACATTAATTAGGTTTGTATTCATCAATTCAGATTCATTAATTAATATACAAGCATCATTATGATCTAAATACTGAGCATTTTTTTTCTGATGATCGTCGGTAACATATGGCGATGGAATTAATATACTTGCTTTCTTTAAGAAACTGATTTCTGTTATTGCAATAGCTCCAGCTCTAGATATAACAAGATCAGCAGCCGAATATGCTAAGTCCATTCTATCAATGAAACTTTGAATAGAACATTTTTTTGATTTTAAATTCTTATAATACTGATATTCGAATGAACCAGTCTGCCAAATTAATTGACAATCATGATCTATGAGTTTGTGTAAATTTTTCTGTATTACTGTATTGATCGGCTGTGCCCCTAAACTTCCTCCAATCACTAATATGGTGAATTTATTATTTGACAATCCAAAAAAAGATCTGCTTTTATTCACATATTTTAGATCGGCACTGGTTTTTAAACTCTTTCGAACAGGATTACCAATATTTATAATTTTATCAATTGAAAAAAATCTCTCCATATTATCATAAGCAACAAAAATCTTTTTTGCGCTTTTTCCTAATAATTTATTCGTCAATCCAGGAAAAGAGTTCTGTTCTTGAATATAGGTTTTAAAATTTAATAGTGAGGCGATAAATAAAATTGGTCCTGTGACAAATCCTCCCGTACCTATAACTGCAACTGGCCTATGGTAAACTAATATAAAACATGAATGAATCAAGCTAACAAATAACTTTATTGGAAATAGTAAGTTTTTTATAATAGAATTTCTATACAAAGCCTGAATCCAGATCCCAATTATCCGAAAACCAGCTCGTGGAACTCGCACCATCTCCATCTTATTTCTGGCTCCCACAAATAATAATTCTATATGAGGATTTATTTTTTGTAAGGATTTAGCAATTTCAAGAGCAGGAAAAATATGTCCACCTGTACCTCCGCAACTAATTATAATTTTATTTCGCTTCATTATTAAAATTTTCTTGATTATTAATTTGGTGACTAATATTAAGAATAATACCCAATGCTAACGACGTCACCCAAACAGATGATCCTCCTTTGCTAATTAATGGTAGAGTTTGCCCTGTCACTGGAATTAAATTTACAGAAACACCCATATGTAATAACGCCTGAAAAATCATAATACTACCAAGTCCTAATAATAATAATCTGGGAAAATCATCTTTTGACTTGATGCTTAAAACTATTATTCTTTGATAAAAGAATAAATATAAAAATATGACCACTACCCCACCCATTAAGCCATATTCTTCAAGAAGGATAGCAAAAATAAAATCCGACTTAGAATCTGGCAACAGTCTTTTATAATAACTCTTGCCAGCACCTTTTCCTAAAAAACCACCGCTATTAATAGCTGCTAATGCATTATTAATCTGATAATTATTATTATGATTTTGATTGGGATCATATTGAGAATCATCAATCCATATAAATGGTATTTGTTTAATGTCTTTTGCGCAAATTCTGTTTTTCCAAGTAGTTAATCGCGGTAATAAATTATCAATGATTTTTATTGGTGGTAAACAGAGTATCGTGAAAAATAGTCCAACTCCAATCAAGGCAGGCAAAACAAGATGTTTGAAAAATAGTAGAAGGGGATATCCTGATATAAAAATTATAAAAAAAACTAATCCCCAAATCAATATAACCGTTGATAAATTAGATTGTATAATTAATGAAGATATAATAATTGTAGGTAGAATGATATATAAAAAAAATGTCTTGAATGAAAGTAAAGATTCTTTATAGATATACAAATTTCTACATATAAAAAGGACCAAACTATATTTAGCTAGTTCTGAAGGCTGAAAAGAGATCAATCCTAATTTAAGCCATCGACCTGCAAGGATATCTCCGCGATAAGATGCTGGATTAATCAATATCCATAATAATAATAATACAGATACAATGAGTAATATAAAGGATAAATTTGTGAAATATCGATAATTGAATCGTGAAAAAATAAAAATTAATCCTAATCCCATTACTAAATGAGTAATGTGTGTGGTTAAAGACTCATAACCACCTGAACTATATACCAATAATACTGATATCAAAAACAATAAAATTGATACTGACCAAATAATTTTATCTCCGAATACTCTAGGCATAAAATTAGATTCCTAAATTGATAAAACAGCATTTTTAAATAGTCTTCCTCTATGCTCATAATTTTGAAACAAATCAAAACTAGAGCAAGCTGGAGATAATAAAACGGTATCACCAGCATCAGCTAACTTAAAGGCTTTTTGAACTGCATCTTCCATAATAGATGAATCCATTATCGTCTCAACAGAATCCTTAAAATGAGAAACGATTTTTTTATTATTTGTCCCTAAGAACACGATAGATTTGACTTTTTCCTCCACTAAATCTATTAAAATATCATAGTCATTTCCTTTATCTACACCTCCACAAATCCAGACTATAGGAGCATTGGCTGTTTCTAATGCGTAATAAACAGAATTGCAATTGGTGGCCTTTGAGTCATTAATAAAATCAACACCTGCTACTTTCGCAACAAATTCTAATCGATGCTCAACACCCTTAAAGTCAGATAAAGAGTTTTTAATAATCTCTTTCTTAATCCCCATAGCACTTGCTGCTATACCTGCAGCCATTGAATTATAGAAGTTATGTCTTCCTTGTAAAGCTAAATTATGTATTGTCATAGTAAATTTATTTTTAATTGTTTTTATTATTATTTTATCATTAATTAAGAATCCTCCATATTTATTTGTTCTAAAATCCCCAAATGGATATTTAATAGCTGAGACAGTATTTAAATAATCTTCAATATTTTTATCATTAAAAAAATAGATGAATGAATCCTCTGAATCTTGATTCATATGAATTTTCATTTTAGTTTTTGCATAAAAACTAAAATCATTATTATATCGATCTAGATGATCTTTCTCTATATTAAGGAGTATTGCTATATGCGGTTTGAATTCTGAAATATCTTCTAATTGAAAACTACTTATCTCAAGAACATAGTAGTCAAATTTGTTATCAATTATAGTTTCCGAAAAACTAATCCCGATATTTCCAACTAAGGCTACATTCAAATTAGCATTTTTCATGATATAACACAACATACTTGCTGTTGTTGTTTTTCCATTTGTCCCTGTAATAGCAAGAATTTTAGCATTTGTATTTCTATAGGCAAACTCTACTTCTGAAATAATACTAATACCGCGTTTACGTGCTGATTTTAAAAGGGGAATATTCGGTGAAACACCTGGGCTTTTAATAATTAAATCTGTGCAAGCTAAATTAGATAAAGAATGTTGACCTTCTTCAAACTCAACACCAAGATCTTCCAATAGTTTTTTGTTAGACTCAATAATTAAATCTTGACTTGTTACTCTCACATGATAGTCTAAATGCTTAGCAAGTTTTGCCGCACCTAAACCACTAACACCAGCTCCTATTATAAGTACATGGGCCCTATTCATTTATCTTAGTTTTAAGGTTACAAATGCTAAAAGACATAGGAAAACACAAACGATCCAAAACCTAGTTACAATTTTACTCTCATGTATTCCTTTTTTCTGATAATGATGATGTAAAGGTGACATTAGAAAAATACGTTTTCCGATACCGTATTTTTTCTTCGAATACTTAAAATACATAACCTGTAAAATGACTGAAAGACTCTGAATAAAAAATATACCACAAAAAATTGGTAACAATAATTCTTTCCTAACCAGCACTGAAACAACACCAATAATACCTCCTAAAGCTAGACTCCCTGTGTCGCCCATGAATACTTGTGCCGGATAAGAATTATACCATAAAAACCCAACACAAGAACCAATAAAAGCAGACATAAATACAACAAGCTCGCCAATATGGGGTATATACATAATATCTAAATAATCTGAAAAAATCATATTACCAGAGATATAGCAAAAAACTGCTAAAGTAGCTCCAATAATTACTGAAGCACCTGTTGCTAAACCATCAATACCATCAGTCAAATTCGCTGAATTAGATACTCCTGTAATAATGAAGATGATAATAAAGCTAAATGGTAAAAAAATTAAAATATTATTAGATGTGTTATTAGGGACCAAACTTCTATAATCTAGCTGATTGTTTTTAAAAAATGGAATAGTAGTTTTTAATGACTTTTTCTCCTCTGAAAAAGCATGAACAAAATTATTTTCCGAATCCACTGTCACTAATTTTAGAGTCTCGGTAGGGCTATCTATATTATCCTGAATCACAATATCCTGATGAAAAAACATTAAATAACTCACTATAAACCCCAACAAAAATTGACCTATAAGCTTAAATCTTCCAGCAAGTCCTTGTTTATTCTTCTTAAATACTTTTATATAATCATCTAAAAAACCTATTAACCCCATCCACAAAGTAGAAAGTAAGAGAATGATTATATATATATTATTTAGACGGCATAATAATAAGGTCGGGACTAAGATTCCTATTAAAATAATAACACCACCCATAGTAGGTGTTCCTTGTTTTTCAGATTGCCCCACCAAACCCAAGTCTCGTATTTGATCTTGAACTAATTTTTTGTTCAAAAATCGAATTACAATTTTACCAAAATAAATAGTTACAAATATTGATATAATAATAGCTAATGCTGATCTAAAAGACAGATAATTAAATAAATTATGTGATGTAGAAGCAAGACCATTGTTATATAAAAAATCAAATAAATAATGTAGCATAATAATTAGGGTTTTAGTATTTTTTTTAGAATTTGAACATCATCAAAAGGAATTTTCTCATTATTAATTTCTTGAAATTTCTCATGACCCTTTCCAGCAATTAGAACTATTGAGTCTACAGATGCAGATTGAATCGCAGAAATAATAGCTTCTTCTCTATTAATAATTTTTCGAACATTATTTTTTAATATGCCTGATAGGTCGGCACACATATCTTCAATAATGGAATTAGGATCTTCCGATCGTGGGTTGTCGGATGTGAAAATCGCTAAAGAACTATTTTCAGATGCTATTTTACCTATAATTGATCGTTTACCACGATCTCTATCACCACCACACCCCACAACTATAATTAAATCTTTATTAATTGTACAAAAATTAGAGATTGATAAGACCACCTTTTTTAGAGCGTCTGGTGTGTGAGCATAATCAACTATCCCAATTACACCTTTTTCTGATCTGATAATGTTAAATCTTCCTGGGGGCGCCTGAACAGAACTTAAGTATTCCAGAATTTTAATTTTATCTTGTCCCAATTCTGTTGCGATACTATATGCTGTTAAGAGATTATATGCATTAAACTGACCTATTAATTCGCTGCTCACTTGTATATCATCAATACTCATAGTGAGACCATTGATAGTGTCTTCTACTATACTTGCTTGATAATGTGCTTTCTTTTTGATCGAATAAAATACTTTTTTAGACTCTGTATCCATTAACATTTTAGAACCATATTCATCATCTAGATTTACTATTGATACGGTTTGGTTAGATAATGAATCGAAAAAAGATTTTTTAGTATTTATATAATTATTAAATGTTATATGATAATCCAGATGATCTCTAGTAATATTTGTGAAAACTGCTATGTCAAAATGTAAACCTACGATTCTATGTTGATTAATCGCATGAGAACTAACCTCCATAAAACAAAAATCACAACCTTTTTTGACCATAGATAAAAGAGCCTGATTTAACACAAGTGGATTTGGGGTTGTATGAGTTGAAGGATAAGATATATTATCAATTTTCTGATCAATTGTTGATAGAATTCCTACTTTGAAATTGAGCTTTTTAAACAAATCAAACAAATAATACACTACTGATGTTTTACCATTTGTTCCTGTGACACCTATAAGTTTTATATTTTTAGATGGATTGTTAAAAAAATTAGATGCTAATATGGATAATGCAAAAGAACTATTTTTGACTGTAACATAAGTAGCTTGATCTGTTATTTTATTAGGTATATTCTCACAAACTACCACAACAGCACCCGAATCAATTGCATTGACAATGAAATTATGCCCATCGTGGTGTTTCCCCTGAATGGCTACGAATAAATCTCCTGATCGAACTTCTTTTGAATTAAATTGAATATTTAGAATGTCCACATTCGTATTACCAATAATGCTCTGACACTCTAATCCATATAATAATTCTCTTAGTAATTTCATTTAAATAAATAATGTGATTGCTAATTCTTTATTAACCTTAGTTTCTGCTTTTGGATATTGCCTTTTTACATTTCCAAAATCACCTTGGACAAATACTGTATATCCAGCAGAATTTAAAAGAGTTAATGCGTCTCTAACATGCATCCCAACAACATCTGGATAGACATTCTTGTCCAAATTAGTTGAGGAAAATCCGAACTCAATATTATAAACTGATGAATCTGTATTTAATGTTTTTTTAGATAAATCATTATACCATGTTAAACCTTCTTTTATATAGAGCTTTTTTGCAATCTCCTTAAAAACTGGAACTGCAACCACAGATCCATAATAACCAATATTATTATTTGGACTATCTATTAAAATGATACAGCTGTATTTTGGAGATTCTGATGGGAAAAAGCCAACAAATGAAGACTGATATTGTTTATCTTTGTTATCTAAATAGTTGTCATAATTTTTGACTGTGGTTCCTGTTTTACCAGAAACAGAAAAAGGTAAATCTAACATGGAAGTTCCGGTTCCTTTTTTAACAACTTCTCGTAATAAAATTTTAATTTTCTGAACTGTTTCTTTTGAACAAATAGTATGAGAAATTCTATCTCTTCTAATTGGGACTAATCTACTGCCTTCTCTAAAAGCATCTCCTAAATATGGATAAATTAAATGACCCTCATTTGCTACAGCATTATAAAAAGTTAATATATCTAATGGCGTTAAATTAATACCATAACCGAAAGAAATCCAAGGCAAAGAAATGCCTGACCAAGATGATGATAAAGGAGATGGGATATTTGGAGTTGGAACACCAACCAAGTCAATTTTAGATTTTTCTCCTAATCCAAAACTATAAAGTCTATCAATAAATTTTTCAGGATTATACTCATAATTCTTATGTATTAGTCTACCAACACCTATATTAGAGGAATGAGCAAAAGCCTCTTTCAGTGATACAATACCTAGTTTTTTACTATCCCTCGTATCAATTGGTGAACCCTTAAATCTATATATCCCATTTTTGCAATCAATAGTGTCATCTATATTTCCATTATAATCCTCTAGATAAGCCATGACAGAGGCTAGTTTCATCGTTGATCCAGGTTCAATTTGACGGGTTACTCCAAAATTTAATATTTCAGCATATTTATTTTTTTTTGTTTTTTTTAAATTAGTAATTGCCTTAACTTTTCCCGTTGCAACCTCCATTAAAATGGCGGTTCCAAAATTTGCTTCATAGACTTCTAATTGTCGCAATAAAGCATCTTCCAAAATATCCTGAAAATCTAAATCTATCGTTGTAATTAAATCTCTCCCATCTCGAGGTTCTAGATTATTAGCATCCTTTATTTTTATCTTACCCGCACCTGGTTTATGAAGGAAAAGACACTTCCCATCTTGCCCCATTAATTCAGAGTTATAACTATATTCCAAGCCATACTTGGGTGTATTGTTTTGATACAAATCCCCAATTGTTCTAGCAGCAGAATTACCATTTGGCTTTTCTCTTGATAAAACTGTTTTTATGATTAAACCCCCTTGTAAAGTCTTTTTATAATAAGACAACTTTTTTACTTCGTTTATTTCTTGAAAAGAAGCATTTCGCTTAATTAAAGAAAATTGATTTTTCTTCTCTAAATCTTGCAGATACTGATTGCTGGGTTTTTCTTTAAAAATATTAAACAATGATTTAGAGAGCTTAGATAGATCTAATTTATTTACAGATAATTTTGCATATACACCATCAAACCTTAATTCATATTTAGAAGATGTTACTGCTAATAACTTATGATTAGCAGTATATATATTTCCCCTATTAGCTGGGATAATTTCTATCTTTTCCTCTTCCTTAGTTTGAACATATAGGTCTGAATTCAAAATGTGAAGAATTTGTACAATGATTGCCCATGAGAACAACAATACTGAGATGGCAATTAATGTTAACCTAAAAGGGTGATTGATGTTCATTATTGTTTATAAATTACATGTGGTGGATTATCTGATTCAACTAAACCAAAAAAATAAGCCTTGTTTAATAAATAGGATCTTTTACTCTGATTCATTAATAGGCCTCTAGTAAAAATATATTCTGCTTTTAATTGCTCAAGCTCTTTACTTAGGTTTTGAATTTGTTTCGTCCTATTATATACAACCTCTGAAGACCAGATACTAATAAAAGAAAATAAAGTGAATAAAATCACAAAAGATTTTATATCAAATAAGTCTTTGAAAAAGTCCGTATTTTTGAACCCTGAAGAATTAAAAAGTTTATTCATCATAACTAGATTTATATTTTTTCACATACTCTAAGCTTAGCACTTCTAGCTTTGTTATTTAACTTAATTTCATGATCCGATGGCACTATTGGCTTCCTATTAATTAACTTGAATTCAAATGATGGATTACCAAAAAAATCCTTTACAGGTGAATTAATAAAATGTCCGAACTTCATGAAGTTTTTTACAATTTTATCCTCTAATGAATGATATGAAATAACAACTAATCTTCCTGATGGCTTTAAAATATCTAAAGCTTGAGTTAGCAATTCTTTTAAAGAATTAAGCTCATCATTGACCTCTATCCTAAGGGCTTGAAATAATCTAGCAAAAAATTTATTTTCTTGTTTATTTGATAATGGTGAATTAAATAGTTTTTTAAACTCGAAAGTTGTCTTAATTGATCTCTTCTCTCTATGCTTTAGTATTGTTTTTACGATGGATTGAGGGGAATGAAAATCCGCATGTTCTTTGAAAATCCTACTTAGATTTTTAGCATTGTATTTATTTAATACATAAGCAGCATCTTGTTCTAAATCATGATTCATACGCATATCTAGTTTTGAATCATATTTTAATGAAAATCCCCTTTGATTATCAGTAAAATGATGACTAGAAACACCTAGATCAGCGATTAATCCATCAATAGTATGGATATTCAAATTTGACAATTCTTCTTTTAGATGTTTAAAATTTTTATTGATCATAATAAATCTATTTTCATCATGGATACTATTCACTAATGCATCCTTATCCTGGTCAAATCCTATTAATTTTCCATTTGATAGTTTGCTCATAATTAATCTTGAATGACCACCGCCACCGAATGTAGCATCTACATAAATTCCATTTTTGCAAATATTGAGCCCTTCAATTGCTTCATTTAATAAAACTGGTGTATGAAAATTACTCATCCTCTATTTTTTTCGACCCCATTACCTCTTCAGCTAGTTGGGCAAAATCCATGTTTTTATTATTTATTATTTCCTCATAAGCTTTCTTATCCCAAATCTCAATCATATTAGCAGAGCTGGATAAGACTAATTCTTTAGAAATATCAGCATATAACTGTAAATCTTTGGGAATTAGAAGTCTCCCTGTAACATCAAGTTCAACCATCTTAACTCCAGCCGTAAACATTCGAATAAAATCATTATTTTTTTTCACAAAACGATTAAGCTTGTTGATGTCTAAGACAACTTTATTCCACTCGTCCATTGGAAATAATTCTAAGCAGTGGTGAAATACACTTCTTTTTAATATGAATGGTGATGTTACAAATACTGACAATTGCTTCTTAAAAGCCTTTGGAAGCATCAATCTAGACTTAGCGTCTATTTTACATTCATGAACCCCTATTAAATGTGCACTCACTTTACCACAAAATTGAATTAATTCTCATAAAATTAGGTATTTAAACCCACTTTATACCACTTTATACCACTTATTTTTTTGAACATGAAATTAACATGAAATTAACATTTTGAACCACTTATTGTTAATAACTATGTGATT
>CEUA01107728.1_pt1 | contig 13671 bp, 14 predicted proteins | sample 361541 | NCBI WGS metagenome assembly CEUA01 (sample SAMEA2623079, study PRJEB7988) | marine metagenome | isolation source: saline water (ENVO:00002010), including
TGGTTGGCTTGGATAGCCGTTGCATTATTCACTGCATGGGCTCTTTTTGTTTTGCGATCTGATTATGTGCCATTTACTCGTGATGATGTTTTGGGCGGTTTTGGTTGGATCACTTTTTTTTGTTTGGGCATGCCACTGGTTTTGAAGATATTTTTGTTGTGGGTCGAAAAACAAAGATAGGCGGTTTTTTTAACTTTATCTGATTAAGTCAATTATTTCGTTTAAGTGATATACATGTAGATCAGCTAAATCTGACCATAAATTCTCTTCGTTCACGTCCACATAAATTGTCGCGGTTCCAGCCCTTCGACCTGCCTCAAGATCGTATTTGTAGTCGCCTACCATCACGGCTGATGTCGGATCTACCTCCCACTGATCGAGGAGGATGTTAATGCCTTCGGGAGAAGGTTTTGGTGCTGCAGATTCCCGACCGAGAATTTGTTGATTAGGAAAGAAACTAGTTAAGCTACATTCATCGAGTGTGTCTCTTGCATTTCTCACAGTGTTACGAGTAAGAATCCCCAACATTTTTTTCTGCTCAGACAAGAGGGTCAAGAGTCGCTGGGCCCCAGGCTGCTCTTGGCTGCGCATGGTCAAACCAATTTCTATCTCATCGAGTAGGCGAAATTTTTCGCGAGCCTCTTCTGGTGGCAGAGCTTCAATAGCCTCGATAATATCTAAATTTTCCTTTATTCCTAATTTATTCCGAATAGCAGGGAAGTCGTGGACGGCTAGCGTTAGGGTTCCGTCCATATCGAAAATCCAGTGGGTTCGGCTGGGTAGATCTATCCCCATACTCAATTTATTCCCAATACGGCGCGGGCGGCCGAAGTTGTTTCTCTAACCTGTTCGACCGTTCCCATGCCAAACATTGTAGATGATGCACCGACTTCGTCAAAGACATAAGAGAAAGCTTTTTCTCCCAGATAACGGCCCCCTGCCATAGGCTTAATGCCTATTACCGGTTTTTCCGTATTTCGTATTGCATCCAGAGCTAATTCGGGAGTAGGAAACATAAAGGTGCCAGGGCGATTAATAGTGGTCAAGTATCCATCGATAGGAATATTTTCCTGTTCAAGTAACGGGATCGTTATGCCTGCGTGATGGACGCTAGTTATGACAGTGTCAAATCGGTTACGGAGAAAGTCGATATAATCTCGAATCAAATCAAATCTACCGGTCATGGCTAGTAAATCAATTTCGGCTCCTGGATCAGCGATGAGTATATCAAGTCCAGCAAAAAAGCCTAAATACTGTTCTAAAATGGAGTAGTCTATTGTAAACCGGTCGCTGTCTTCTTTTCGATACGGCGAAACCGTCTCGGGTGTTACCAAGTTTCGAATGTCGCCCCCGAGATTGTAGCGAATAATGGCATCGTTTTCTATGTGGTCACGAAAGGTTTGTCCGGCGACCTTTTCTCCTTGTTCGTAAAAGGTAGAGTGGGCTCGTTCAGAATAAGAAACCATCTCATTATCAAATTTTATAGGGATAAGTATATACGCGACGAGGCCGATTTCTGTCTGGGTGACCTGTTGGGTTTCCCAAATTGCTTGCAAATGCAGTCGGTCTAATTCAGGCAGCATATGGTCTATTTGTGCGGCGGTTATTCCACCTTCTTCAACGGCACACCGTAGACTCTCACTTACATGTTTTACCTGGTTAAATTTTGATAAATTTTCCTTGTCTATGGCCACGTCTTGGTAAGAGCATCCGTCGTATGGATGAATACCCATAATGAGTTTGGGAATCTCTGCATTTCCGATTAATTCAGTTGGGATATGGCATCCTTCCAGGTAACTTTTCATGTGCTAAGCTTTCTCATGGATGTTGTGCACCTTTGGTTTCAAGATATACAGCATAAAGCGATTGTGAGCCGGTAATGTAAAGCCGATTCTTTTTGACTCCCCCACCAAAACAGAGATTAGAAACCCCTTCGGGTAAGTGAATTTTCCCTATGATCTTACCGTCTGGCGCAAAACAATGCACACCGTCGTAACCTTCACCAACCCAAGCAGCAGAAGCCCATAGGTTACCGTATATATCGCAACGGATGCCATCTGCCAGACCGGGAGTCATTTCAACGAAACACCGCCCTTTTGACAAAGTTTGCCCATTCACTTCATATGCCCGGATGTTTTTTGGTTCTCCGGTGTCGGATACATACAATGTTTTTTCGTCAGGCGCGAAGCAGAGACCATTTGGCATATCCATGTCTTCTATTACTACAGTTGCCTCCTCTGATTTTCCATCTATGCGGTATACTCGAGTCGGTAATTCGAATTCTGCATTCTGCCCTTCGTAGGCGAAGAGGATGCCGTATCCCGGATCTGTAAACCATATGCTATTGTCGGAGTGTACTACAACATCGTTCGGGGCGTTTAGTGGGCGCCTTTCAAATTGGTCGATTAATGTTGTTATAGTTCCATCGTATTCAGTTCGTGTTACGCGACGTGTAAAGTGCTCGCAGCTTATCAGCCTTCCTTGACGGTCTCTTGTATGGCCGTTGCTATTATTTGAAGGTTTTCGAAAAAGAGTTACTTGGTTGGTTTCTTCATCGTAACGCAAAATGCGATTGTTCGGTATATCGCTAAACAATAGATAGCCACCATCCCCAAAGTAGACCGGACCTTCTGTCCATCGTGCCCCGGTCCACAAACGTTCTATCACAGCATTTCCAAGCTTAAATGAACCAAAGCGAGTATCATCGATTATTTCAATTGCTGGGTCGGGATACCGTACAATACTTCCTGACCAATCTCTTGATTTTGACATGCGATTTTGTCTCCTCTGAGTGGAACTATATCAGTAGGCAATGTACGCAAAAACGCCCTGAGAACTCAAGAGTCTCAGGGCGCAATGACAGAAGTGGTTCAGAGAAATTTGGATTTAAAAGCTGTAACCCAACGATACGTCGAACAAAGCACCAGCAGTTTCCTCGTTGCGGTCCGAATCTACTCCTAACCACGGACCGTAACCTCCACCAACCGAGAGGTCTAAGCTCTCGCCTAATTGCATTTTGTAACCCACTAACGGCCCAACAGATGCAGCGTCTTCAATATTAAAATCGGCGTCGATAACCTCTGCGCGATCTAAAACATAGGCTGCGCCAACCCATAAGCTATTGCCCTCGGCATTCAGGAGATATTTTGCAGAAACAGCGTTTACTATTCCAGCTCCGCCTGCTACAGCTATATTTCCTGTTTGATATTCGATTCCAACTCCACCGATCATATGGCTTGCCCCTACTCGGACACTAACTTGAGCTTCAGATTGTGATGGTATCGCCACTAACATGCCGCCAACAGCTAGAATTGCTAACAACTTCTTCATATGTTTACCCTCCTAAAGGTGGTTTGTCTGTCCAAAGGATATAAAGGTTTGACCGCTTCGTCCAGTAAAAATTGATATATGTTCAACGAATTCAGGATGTTATGTTTGATTATGTACAATCGGGATGGTAGGCTTTACTCACGCACCCACTGTCTGCCTGCGAGACGGTAGCAGAGAAGTCTGCTAAGTAGCCACGGTTCAATGAAAGACGAGGAGCGACCCAGGCCTCCCTGCGTGATTCGAATTCCTCTTCTGTTAGGTGTAGCGTTAGTTCACCCGCCATTAGGTCGAATGAAATCTCATCCCCATTTTCCACCAAACCGATTGGTCCACCAACTGCAGCTTCAGGGGCGCAATGAACTCCAATCGCACCATGAGAGACTCCAGAGACGCGCGTATCAGACAGGAAGGCCACTTTTCCGTCTAACTCAGGAACGGCTAATGCGGCTGTTGCGACTAGAACCTCGGGCATACCTGAAGCGACAGGCCCTAAATTTCTTAGAATGATAACGGAGCCGGGTTTAATTAGCTCAGCCTCGACGGCATCGACGATATCTTTGGCTTCGTCGAAACAAATGGCGTGGCCCTTAAAGAAAGGTTGTTCCATGCTCGAGACTTTGAACACGATTCCACCGGGAGCGAGATTACCAAAACAAATTTGCATGTCGGCATGATCTTTAAATGGTTGGTCTACCGGCACGATCAAATCTTGATCCGCGGGAACAGGGGGTACATTTTTCAAATTTTCCGACAGGGTTTTTCCTGTTACGGTAAGACATGAGCCATCTATTAATTCTGCGTCTAACAAGTGTTTGAGCAGGAGTGGTGTGCCTCCGAGGTGATGTAAGTCAACCATAGTGCGTTTTCCGCGCGGGGCAAACGAACAAACCACAGGCGTTGATCGTAGTATCGGCTGTATGTCGGCTAAGGTAAATTCTACTTCTGCTTCCCTTGCTAAAGCGAGAAGGTGCAAAATTCCATTTGTTGAGCCTCCAGCAGCGGCAATGGTTATCGCAGCATTTTCAAAGGCTTTGCGTGTTAGAATATCGCGTGGACGGATATTTTTGCTTAGTAGTATATTCACTGCTTGGCCCACATCAGTACACTCAATGCGTTTTTCTTCGCCGACGGCCGGTATGGACGAACTATAGGGCAGCATCAGACCAATAGCTTCCATACAGATTCCCCACGTGTTGAAAGAAGCTGCGATACCACAGCCACCAGCACCAGGACAGGCTTTGCGAAGGATTTGATCTGCGTCCTCTTGCGTTGTTTGTCCAATGGACAGTGAGGCCTGAGAATCGTAGACGTCCAGTATCGTTATATCCTCCTCCTTATAACAGCCCGGTTGGATTGAACCACCAGAGACAATGAGGCCGGGATAATTGAGTCTGGCCAGAGCCATTGCAAATCCGGGACCATTTTTGTCGCAGTTGTGTAGGCCAATAAGTGCGTCATAACTATGAGCAGAGACCACGGCTTCAGCAGCGTTGGCTATCATATTTCGAGAAGGTAGACTGGCGTTCCCGCCTTCTTGACCTTGCGTAATGTTGTCGCTGACTGCCGGCGTTCCAAACGGCAGTCCGATTAGGCCCGCTGCCTCACATCCTTGGGCTATGAATTGGGCTAACTCGTAGGCGTGTACATTACAGATATTTCCATCTAGTAAAGGCGTGCCGATACCGATTTGCGGCCTATCGAAGTCTTCGTCACTAAATCCCAGACCGTAGTAAAACGCTGTGACCCCCTTTTGCCATCCTCGGGTAAGATTCTTGCTGTTCCAGTTATTTGCTTCAGTCATGTGTGAGGATGCTCCTTCCTAAATTTTTTAAAAAAGTCAATCAGCAACAATTCGGTCGCGCATATTTTGACCACCGTAGTTGAAGCCTGGCACATTATTGGCAACGTGCGTATCACGAAATAATGTTTGTCTCATAGGTGGCATTTGCGCGATTAATTCATTTGGTGGGTTCCAAGAAGACCAGCGAGATCCAACACTGTTATATAGATTGAAAATACCGACACGGTCGTTATCGGTATTTGTCCAGGGACAAGTGCTATGGGTCAATGCTTCAGTAAAAAACAGGACAGATCCAGCGGGACACCTGTAAGTGTCCCAAATTTCTGAATGTGGATCTTGAATGCTTTTGGGAGAAGCGTAGGCACTTTTGTGGCTACCGGTTGCCAATAAAGTTCCGCCTGTTCCTTGTTTAACAGGATTGAGTTCCCAGACGACACGAGTTAGACCACTGAATCCCTTGCCGGGTATGCATTGGTAATGGTGAGAGTCGACGGCGAACCGAAACATCCCGTGCCCATTGTGTGGACTGAATACTCCTTGTTTGTCTTTTTTGGAGCTAGGGTTTCGTAAGCCGCTACCTTCCATACGGAACCCGTAACACTCAGGACTAGATAAATGGGGGAAAGCCAGAAATTCGTTTAGGAAACCTACCACAACTGGATGATCGGTCAATTGTTGTAATGGTCCTGCCACATATGAACGTTGTGCTTCGGGGAGAGATTCTGGGTCATTGGCCAGTTCGAGAGCAAAATCTCGCATTTCCTTGACGTCGACATCAGAAAGAATACCCGGCACTAGTAGCCATCCGCGACTGTCGAATAAATACTTTTGTTCGTCGCTTAGTCCAATGACAGGTTTTCCATCGGCATTTCGTCGGGGAAGGTCTCCATCTTGAATTTCTAATTTACACCCAAGATTTTTGTCTACGACATATGCTTCGTTCATGAGCGCGATTCCTGTAATTGTTTATTTTATTTGGGACTCTTAATTCAGGCAGTATATAATCGGTCAAAAAGTATGCAGTATCAATTGTTTTTGTTGGTCATAGTATTTCGAAAGTCATAGTGAGTTATTGGCTCCATTAATTTGGTTTGTTGGTTCATCGGGTTTCGACGGTTTTAATCTCAAGTGTTTTTTCGTTAAACGAAGTTAATTACTTCAAAATCAAATGGTGGTAGAAGAATGATTTTAGGAATTTTGTCAGAATCCGGCTATGAAAACCGTGTTGCTTTGGTCCCGCGTTCTATCAAGAAACTATCACGGACAGGATTGGATATTGTTGTTGAGGCGGGGTCAGGGTCTCGGGCAAATTATTCCGATAATGAATATTCTGATAATAATGTTAAAGTTGTCGATCGCTCCGAAGTATTAAAATCAGACGTCGTTGTATCGATCCGCTGTCCTGAACCTGAAATTCTTAGATCAGGTCAAATAGTCATTTGCACAGCAGATCCATTTAGAAATACTGATTTGATCGAGAAATATATAGATGGTAATATTACTCTTCTTTCAATGGACATGATTCCTCGTCGTCTGTCGCATGCTCAGTCAATGGATGTTAATTCAAGCCAAGATAACTTAGCGGGTTACAAAGCCATTTTACTTGGTGCTGCTAATTTGCCTGTTGGTATACCTATGATGACGACATCTGCCGGTACTGTGCGACCTGCTAAGGTTGTAGTCATGGGAAGTGGTGTAGCGGGATTGCAGGCGATTGCCACAGCTAAACGATTGGGCGCCGTTGTTTACGCCTCCGACGTAAGGTCTTCTGCTGCCGAGCAAATTGAGTCAGTGGGTGGTCGCTTTATTAAAGTGGATGGTATGGATGATTTCGAAGATGCTTCTGGATATGCTAAGCCTCTTACTAACGAATTCATAGAAAAAGTAAATCAGACGGTATGTGGAGAAGCCGAGGATGCCGACCTTATAATAACCACAGCTCGAATTTTTGGACGACCGGCGCCATTAACAATACCAAGCGAAGCGGTTACTCGTTTTAAGCCAGGAGCGGTAATTGTTGATATGAATGCGGATGTTGGAGGTAATTGTGAAGATACTGTAGCTGGAGAAATTATCACTACAGCAAATTCTGTAACAGTGATTGGAACTGAGAATTTACCTGGTATGTTAGCACAGACGGCATCTCTTTTGTATTCAAATAATATCGTGGCATTTATTTTATCGATTGCTCATGAAGGCTCCCTTCATTTTGATGATGATAACGATATTTTGTTTGGCCCAACAAAAGGAACAGATTTTTTCGTTAAAGGAATGGGTGGTGTATTCGTTTGTTCGGACGGTAAGCTTCATTCCAATCAAACTCGTTTAGGAGAAATGCTTTCATGACTACGGAGCTTTTAATTGGATCAATATCCTTGCTTGTGATCGCCATATTTCTTGGTGTTGAATTAATTACCAAGGTGCCTCCCACCTTACATACCCCACTAATGAGCGGGGCGAATGCTATTTCAGGCATTAGTATTGTGGGAGCGTTGATTGGAGCAAATGTTTCCTATGAAGGTGGAAATACTGCTACGAGCGGAGTTTTAGCATGTATAGCTCTTGTATTGGCAATGATCAATGTTGTAGGTGGGTTTGCAGTGACGCGCCGTATGCTCAATATGATCGCCGGAAAGAAAAAGGATAAATCCTAATGATTTTGGATTGGGTAGGTTTAGGTTATCTGTTTTCGGCGATTTTTTTCATTCTAGGTCTTAAACGCTTAGGACATCCTAGAACGGCTCCGCAGGGCAACCAACTGGGTGCATTAGGTATGTTAGTTGCCGTGTTGACGACCATTGCAGAAATGCAAGTGTTTCATGGAATTCAGGGAGCAATTTTAATTGTTGGTGCTCTTCTAGTCGGAGGGACGATCGGGTATATTGTAGCGGTTAAAGTTGAGATGACCAGTATGCCGGAAATGGTAGCTCTTTTTAATGGGTTTGGTGGTGCGGCTTCTGCTCTTGTTGCTTTCTCTGAATCGTGGCAATTTATTGAAAATCCAACAATACCAATACCTACCGGACTAAGTTTATATGTACTTGTGATTGCAACGGGGCTTTCGGGCTTTGTTGGGTGGATGACGTTGTCGGGTTCGTTGCTTGCTATGTTAAAACTGAAGGGCGGGATTGAAATTTTTGGGCAATGGATCCGTACTCCTACCTGGGGGCCAACGTGGTTGAATCCGATAAAAATACTATTGGTTCTTTCCGTATTTTTTCTTGTCGCCATGTCTATTGAAGCACCGACAAACTCAGATTATATAATCGGAATCTTGATTCTTTCATCTATTCTTGGATTGTTACTTGTTTTGCCCATTGGTGGGGCTGATATGCCAGTGGTCGTGTCTTTGCTGAATTCGCTTTCTGGTATCGCGGCGGCATTTACGGGCTTTATAATACTTAACAGTGTCCTCATAATAGCAGGGTCGCTTGTTGGAGCTAGTGGATTGGTTTTGACCCTAATCATGTGCAAGGCTATGAATCGGAACCTCTATGACGTTCTTTTTAAATCCTTCGGAGGCGATGAATTAGAAGAGCTGCTAACTCGGACGAAAGTGGGTAGTGAACCGGAGGAAGTTGCGATGATTCTTGATGGTGCTCAAAAAGTTATTATAGTCCCCGGTTACGGAATGGCTGTTAGTCAGTGTCAGCATCAGGTAAAAGAATTTGCAGACCTGTTAGTGCAAAAATATGGAACAGAAATCAAGTATGCTATCCATCCTGTAGCGGGTCGTATGCCCGGTCATATGAATGTTCTTTTGGCTGAGGCAAATGTGCCTTATGAACAGTTAATTGAAATGGATGACATTAATCCAGAAATGCCGGAAGCAGACCTTGCGTTGGTAATCGGCGCGAACGATACGTGTAATCCGGCGGGGCGTGGCGACGAGGGTCCCTTAGCTGGTATGCCAATTATTGACGTTGATTTAGCTCAAACGATTGTTGTAGTGAAAAGAAGTTTAGCGGTTGGTTATGCTGGAGTAGACAATGATCTATTTTATCTTGATAAGACCTTAATGTTGTTCGGTGACGGGAAGCAGATGATCACAGATTTAAATTCGGCTATAAAAGATGCATAATACTCGAGATTAAACCCCAACGTTTCTCGGTATATGTTGATTGTCACCCAATAGTTGCTTGGTAAGTTCAGACGGTGAGTCTAGCTCCTTGAGTTGTCCAAGCATATCTTCCTGAGGTATAAAACAAGGTTTCATATACATTCCCAGTAAACAAGATCGTGAGTGATTGCTGAGATTTGGTCGTGCCGTATGCCACCATGCTCCATGAGCAAATACAACGCTACCACGGGTTCCAGTTAGTATCTTTTCATCTTCCCGCTTTTCGTTTGTCGTCCCATCAGGGAGATGACCCTTTAAATGTGAACCGGGAACTGTGGCTGTAGCCCCGTTCTCTTCGGTAAAGTCGTTTAACATCCAGAGAGTCTGCACTGCGAGACGACCTGAAGGCCAAGGTGGTTTAATGGACCAATAAGGGTAGTCTGCATGCCAACCAACGTCCATTCTGCCAGGATACACTGTGTTGGCGGAAAACGTGCCGCAAATTAGATCCTCGCCTAAATATTCTTTCCAGAGATTGATTACAATAGGGTGGCACATCAGCTCAAGGAAAATATTATTTTTTACAATAATTTTTCCGACTCGTTGAGTTCGTGCAGCTCGAACATCCTCAGTCTTTTCCATTGCCAAAAGTTCGTCTAGCACGTTACAAGCTTCGTCTGCCTTTTCAACCGAGATCACGTTGGGCACGCAACAAAAACCACGGTCATCGATTTCCTTAATTATGTCGTCGTTTGTCATCCAAGAAGTCCCTTTCAAAACCAACGCAAATTAATATACTGCGATGTCTAAATTTTTCTAAACCTTTAGTTGTTCTTCGCTGAAATGGATTATTGGAAAACATTCGGGAATGTGTGAATCTCTTGATCCATGTGGACTCCAGAAAAAACCGCTTGAGTCGTCAGCGGGCGGTGCCTCCCGATATTGGTTGAATCTGGAAAAATCCATGCGCCATATATCCCCTTCTTGGGGAGGAAGCGATCGGTTATCGGCTATTGCCAACCAGTATAAACTTCTCCATGGTATAGACATCTCAACGGTCCAACCTCGATCACGATCAGAAGGGTCATTTAAGGTTCCATCGATGTGAACTGCTGAACGTAAACCTGGTAGATCGTAGCCCCAAAACCCAGTCCTTAGCCCTAATGGGTGTGTTTTGAATCCAACGCCGTTAAAAGTTTGTGCCTGCGGGTGGTCTTTACGTAAAGCCGGCTCTTTTCCATAGTCGACGAGTTCGTAAAACTGATCCCAAATGAAAAAGACTTCGTATATAGTGCCTAATGCATTTATTTCGAATTCGTAATATGCATCTCGTCCGGCTATAAAAAGTTCGACATCGTTGTTATTAAAAATGAGTGAATCGCGCTCCGTTAGATCGGCTTCAACGTTGGGTTCTTCGACCCAGAACCCAACATACAAATTCAAGTCATCCCATAGGACTGCAGCACGAGTATCGTGTATTGAATTAGCCCCTGTAATCATATCGGAAAAGCGAGGTGACCTTGGGGCCGCTTTCCATGCTGGCTCGTCTAGGTGGCCATCAACTGAAATAGGTTCATTTATCCGGTATGCTACGTATTCTTCGATTCGGTCTGCAGGCCAAGGAAAAGGGTTTTTCGTTGTATATTTTCTGTCCTTCTCTAGCCCGAGGTTGTATTTATTTTCAGGGGAATTCATCATTACGATCTTGTTTCTCCGGGAGATAAAATAGAATCGTAGATTCTGTGAGGTTTTTTTAGCCTAATTCTTTAGGTTTTTATAATTTCTTTACGAAAGTCAGGTCTGTACTTGTTAATTTTTACATAATTAAATCTGTTATTTATATATTACCCTCCTTCCGCACTCTTATCTAAGGAATTGACAATATGGATGTAATTGAACATACCGACAACCCAACACCAATGACAGATGCTCAGAAATTTTTTTTTGATCTGCGAGGATGGATAATTTTGCCTGAAATAATATCAGACCAAAATGAGATAAATCAATTGAAGGAAGAAGTGTATAACGGGGCTACTAACTGTTATCAAGGCCGATTGCAGACCTTACTCGACCATCCAGAAGTTGTTGGGATACTCTCAGAGATCTTGAGCGAAGATTCGTATATGCATGATGACTGCTATAGTTTTCGCTGTGAAAGTTCATTTACTACTGTGCGAACACCCGGATGGAGTTCAGAGAAAAGAAATGGAACAGGTTTGCCACACGTAGTTCGTCCTCCCCAACAGGCCAACGCCATGCGTTATCAAGCTGCCGGAGGTAAGATTTTTTCGGGACTAACTCGTGTTGTTTGGGAATTAGAAGAAGTGAGATCGGGGCAAGGAGCCACCTCTTTCTTGAGTGGATCGCATAAAGCTCATTTTAATTACGGGGGGCCGGATCGTTACCGACCAAATATTGGCGAATCTCCATGGGAAAATGAAATGCGTGATATGATGGAAGATTACAGTTGTCCTCCGGGGTCGGTAGTGATTTTTACCGAAAGCTTGATTCACGCAGCCAATCACTGGACACACCCTGACAATTCTCGTTGTGCTGTTTTTAACTGCTATAATTCCTTATGGGCGCAATGGCATCGCCTAAATATAGCCGATGATATAATCGAATCAATGCCTAAAAAACGTCGGTCGTTATTTCGTGGTGTATGGGCTATAGGCGGTGGCGCCAGAGGCAATGTGGAATACTCTGCTGACAACAAATCCTATTGAGGTTTGATAGAGTTTCGTGTTCCAAGACGCTAATCGAATGGATCTGCCGGCTTTACTTAATGAAACGCCACCCTCTTATGTGTTAGAATTTTCACAGTCCAATGCGATGAGATCTGACACATATCTGGATTTGATTTATACCAGGTCTTCACGACTCGTGCTTGATAGATGACTCGTGTCCCCAAGAACTTTGAGTATCCAACCATCTGCAGATCTATAGATCTCATTATAACATGTATTTGTAGTAGAAAAAGGTCTTTTGAGGGAAAGATCCATTTTTAGAATCTTATAAATTATTACTGCGATTGTGCCCCCATGTGTGACAATGACGAGAGATTTTCCTTCGTGTTGCTCAGCCAAGTTTTCTAAACACGTCCATACTCTTTCTTGAAACTGGAGCATGCTTTCCCCTTTGGGTATGACATAGCAGGGATTGCCACTTTTATGTTCAGCATATGCTTCGGAGTGGATGTCTGAAACGCGGTTTTTGTCTAAACCTTGAAAAATGCCATAATGACGTTCACGGAGTCCTTCGTTTAGTTGAAGTGGGAGATCGCACGCTTTGCTAATGGGCCTGGCAGTTTCTTGAGCTCTGTTGAGGTCGCTAGAGTACACAAAATCCAAGTTGTGTTTTTGCAGTCTTTGGGCAATAGCGGTAGCCTGGATGTGTCCGGTTTCTGTTAAGTCGCTGTTTAATTGGCCCTGAAAGATGCCACGTTGATTCCACTCAGTTTCTCCGTGGCGCACTAGAATAATCTTGGTCATTTGTTTAGTTTTTCCACGGCTTGTATGAGAGCTTGCATAAACCCGATGCAGTGTGCACGTCCTCGGTGTCCCCACGCCGTGTCACCCTCAATTTTAGGGACATGATCTGTGATCATGAATCCTTTGAAGTCAAGACGATGTAATAGTTTGACGACCTCAAAAGTGTCGACTTGGCCACAGTCGATAAAGGTCTCGTGAAAGTTATCGACGGAACCAACCACGTCGCGAAAATGGATGTAAAATATTTTCTTTCTTGACTGGAAATATTCTATGGCCGCCAACACGCTGTTGTTCCCGCCCATCTCCGACCAGCACCCCATGCAAAAATCAAGCCCGTGGTGTGGACTATCAAAAACGGACATATTGCGTTCAAAGTCGTCAAAACTGCTGCAGATCCTAGCTATACCACCTAGCGTGTTTGCTGTAGGTGGGTCGTCTGGATGTAGCGCCAAGCGCACATTGGACTCTTCGGCTATAGGGAGTAGGCGTTCAATATACCAACAATAGTTCGACCACATTTCATCGTGACCATAGATGCGACCGTGCGTGGGTGGTTCGTTATCGTGATCCGCTTGGGTAAAGCGGGTAGATTGGGCTCCCCCACGTAGGGTCGCCATTTTGGGGGTGCGCCAAACTCCATTTGGCATCCAGTGATAACCTAAAATGGGTATTTTTGCTCGACCCATATTACGAACGGTATGGATCATATTTTGAAGCTGGTTTTCTCGCCCGTCTAATCCGAGCATTATTTTGTCATAGAAAGAGATAGGGACGTTCTCTAAAGCCATTAAACGAAGATCTGCCTTATCTGCTCTATTTTTCAAACTTATCAGATCTTCGTATTCCCATCGGGCATCGCCAGGTAATTTCGGAGTATTCATGAGAAAGTCATCGACTCCAACCTGTTTTATAAAAGCCAGCAATTCATCATTTATTTCGTTGAATTGGCCTAGCCCGACGCGCATTTTTAATGACATAAAAGATTTCCT
>CEUA01050877.1_pt1 | contig 13663 bp, 12 predicted proteins | sample 361541 | NCBI WGS metagenome assembly CEUA01 (sample SAMEA2623079, study PRJEB7988) | marine metagenome | isolation source: saline water (ENVO:00002010), including
CGAAAAGATTTGAATAATACGAAAGGTCGCTTTTATAATGGCGGAATATCACGCCTATTTACTTTAGCCATGAGTAGAAAGGGGATAGGTGTCGAATTCGTTTTGGAAAGACGAGACACAGTCCGGATTCATATTTTGCTAAAACATATTAAAGAAACCTCCTAATTTTCCTAATAAGCCACCCGATCCTTGGTTTACAGATTGTGCTTGGACTCGTTCTGAACTGACTAATTCTTCATTGTTCCCATGGGCATACCGTAGCATGCCAAGAGCCACAGCGAAAGATGTTTCGTGGACTGATTGGGGAGCAGCAACAACGCCCTGTGGAACACCAATACGGACAGGAAGATCTAAGACCTCTTCTGCAAGTTCTGTGACATTATTAAGCATTGCTCCACCACCGGTCAGTACCAAGCCAGCTGGTAGTAGAGTTTTTTGTGAACTTGAATCTATCTTCTCACGGACAAGCTCAAATATTTCTCTTTGGCGAGCTTCAATGATTTCGCTAATCTGTTCAGCTGGGATTTTATTACTTCTCCCAGCTGTAGTATTAAACTCTACAAATTGTTCGGTAGATTGGCTCTTAGTTTTCAGTCCTATTTCCAACTTTAGACGCTCAGCTTCGCTTGGAGATACTTGGATTACCTGAGACAAATCTCGTGTCAAATCTATTGCCCCAAGTGAGATTTCTGCCAGATAGCGGATTGGTCCAGAAAAAAGAGCTAGTTTTGAGCTGCCTGCTCCTAGATCTAATAAACCGACGCCCATAGCCCGTTCATCGAATGAAAGCGTTGTTTCAGCGGCTGCTAATGTTTCGTGAAGAAATCCGGCCATCTCTATATTAGCACTTTGACAAGCTCTTTCAACTGTTGAGCTTGCGTGGTCCGAGATGCCTATAGTCATAGTTTCAATTGTCAATCGATTTCCATGAAGCCAAAGAGGATTTTCTACTGATTCACCATCAACAGCGTAGTTTTGTTTTATGCGGTGCATAATTGTGGTTGAATTTATTGCTATGTCCGGATCGGATGCAGATAATGCTCGAGCTATATCGTTTTCATCAATTGGATTTGATTCTCCAACGATCGCTACAGTGCTTCGGTGATTTTCAGCAGAAACGCCCTCACCAGACATCCCAACATAGGCTCCTGTAATTTTGAGTCCAGCGGTCCTTTCTGCTTGGTCTACGGCGTCTCGGATAGATTGAACCACTTTTGTCATGTCGGTGATCGTGCTACGTTTCTTTCCCGCACAAGGACTTTCGCCCATTCCTAGTAATTTTATCTGATCGCCAATAACTTCACCGACCATACAAAGAATTCTTGAGTTACCTATATTTAAGACTACTATGGGAGATTCAGTCATAAGATTATCCGTTGTTCAAAAGTTAACAATGTGTTCGACCCTAGGTTCATATGTGTGTCTATCACGAAACGTCTTTATCGATACAGAACTAAAAATTGGCCGTCCAACAAAGGACAAGCCAAAAAGGGGTTAGAACAGCAACGTGGGACGTCTGTTGAACAAGTGTAAAAGGTAGGGGGGAGTTAGCACTTGTTTCATTGTCATCAGCCGCGTTTTGCAATGATAATCACATTCGACTAAAAAAGTCAAGCCATTATTACAAATTTGATTCGTTTTCTTGATTTTATAGTGATAAACAGAGATGTATGGGAGAATGTATTAAACAGATGCTTTAAAGGGTTGACGCTGGATTATATGGGGCGTACCATATCGTACAAGGGGAATAGTACCAAAATATTTTTTGGCTGATGATAAACGTGTAGCTTATACAAAAGGAGAATTACTATGGCTCAAGGGGTTAATAAAGTCATTTTAATAGGCAATCTAGGAGCAGATCCGGAAGTGCGTTATACTGGAGATGGAACCGCGGTAGCTAATTTCTCTCTGGCGACGGCAGAGAGTTGGAAGGATCGGACATCAGGTGAGCGGCAAGAGAGAACGGAATGGCATCGGGTTGTGTTGTGGAGGCAGTTAGCTGAACTAGCTAAAGAGTATTTGAAAAAGGGAAGCAAGGTTTACATAGAAGGTAAGCTACAAACACGTTCGTGGGATGACCAATCAGGACAAAAACGATACACAACCGAAGTAGTCGGGAATCAGATGAATTTTCTCGATTCTCGTGATGGGGCAAGTAGTGGTGGTAATGGGAATGGGAGTGGTGACCCTGGACCGACTCCGCCGCCCTACAATTCTGGTGATGATGACGATGATCTTCCATTTTAGGCACGATAATCAACGAAATTTATTAATAGATTGTATTTAAAGGCTTCCTATCATGTAATATTTTGGGATTTATAGGGTAAATATTGGAATGGACTAATTTTTCATCTTTGTTCTTTATTTGTACATTGTTAATCGGGCTATTGATATATCTTGTATTTTCAAGGTTACGGGGAAATGCATTTGTTGAATTTGCAAGACGATTTTGTCTACATCATGTTTTTGTCGGTTTTTTAATAGGTTTTAGCGGTTCATCTTCCTTTAGTCACTTTATTCTCCAAGGTGTATCGTTTTCGGCCCTAATTCTCATTGGATGGTTTGCGGTAATGATTGGGGCTACCCTTGATATGCGTCTTATTCGTTATTTTGATTTGCGCAGAGTCGGAATAGAATTGGTCATATCGCTGGGTACGATGGTTATTGTATTTGTTACAAATTTGGTTATTCCCGAGTCTTTTTCAATTTCATTTTGGGTATTATTAGTTCTTTTTGCAACGGGATCACTATGTTGGCCTCCCCAACGAATCCCCGATAGCAATGTTAGGATAGTTCGCCGTGGCTGGTGGATACCATCGGGAGCAATGATGTTAGGTTTGATAGCTCTTGGCTTGGCAGGATTATATCAGAAAGAGCTTGTTCCAATATCTTTCGCACAGCCTTTTGCAACCCCGATGATTTTTCATAGTCGTATCGAGTTCGCGATGTCGAGTTTAGCTATGGGGTGTGTATTAGGTGTACTGCTTGATTTAGTTACTCGGGGTATATCCCGAAAATATATGGGGTATGTTGTATCTGCGGGACTGATGGTATTTGTAGGGATTGGCGCTAACGTCGGACTCGATCCTATTTGGATCGGTTTTGTCGGTGGAATATGGTTTATCAATACGACAATAGAAAGAAGAGACGTCCTATTGATCTTTGGGCAGGGCGATCGAATGTTGAATAGATGTATTTTCTTCTTATGTGGTCTTATAATTGGTAGCCAGTCCGTTTTAAATAATATAGATTTTAAAATTGGCATTTGGTTTTTTGTAATTTTCATTATTCACGTAACAGTTGGATTAATGTTCCTCCAGAAGAAGGATCTATCCGACAAAAACGGAACAATTGGCTTAAGATTTGATGTGAGTGTTTTTGCGATTCTGGGCTTTTTCTCAATTTTTTTGAATGGGAATAAAGGGGGAAGCGCTGGCGCATTGATGGCCTGGATATTAGTTCGTCTTATTTGGTTAAATGGCGGAGAAATGTTATTTACCAAACTTGCTCATTTATTATCGTATTCTGATTCTAAGCAGAAACGTTAATCCAAGTTGAAAAAAGCACCTCTTTGGGGGTAGACAGCCTCGTTGCCTAGCTGTTGTTCAATGCGCAATAACTGATTGTATTTTGCGATACGGTCTGTTCTTGAAGCTGATCCGGTCTTAATTTGACCGGCATTCGTTGCGACGGCTATATCTGCTATCGTGGTATCTTCAGTCTCTCCAGATCGGTGTGAAATCACAGCCGTATAACCAGCTTCCCTTGCCATTTCTATTGCATCTAGTGTTTCGGTTAGCGTCCCGATTTGATTGACTTTAATTAGTATCGAGTTCCCAATGTTTTGTTCAATACCTCTACTGAGTCGATCGGTATTCGTCACAAACAAATCGTCACCGACCAATTGAATTTTACTTCCAAGCTCTTTGCTCAAAAGGTTCCAGCCATCCCAATCGTTTTCATCAAGACCATCTTCTATCGAAATAATTGGATAGCGACCGCACAAGTCTGAATAAAACGCGACCATTTCACTGGAATTACGTTCAATACCACCTGACCAATGGAAGGTATACTTGCCGTCTTCATGCAACTCGCTAGATGCTGCGTCAAGGGAAAGTAGAACGTCTTCTCCTGGTTGATAGCCAGCGTTTTCGATTGCGGTGAGTATTACATCAAGAGCCTCATCATTGGAACCTAAATTTGGTGCGAATCCGCCTTCGTCTCCTACGGAAGTGGCCAGCCCTTTGTTTTTCAGAACGGATTTCAGATGGTGAAAAATCTCAGTTCCCATTCGCAGACCATCACTGAATGTGTCGGCGCCAACTGGCATAATCATGAATTCCTGAAGATCTACGTTATTGTCTGAATGGGCACCGCCGTTAAGGATATTCATCATGGGAACAGGTAAAGTTATGGCATTTTTTCCACCCAAATGATGATATAGTGGTAGGTCCTCAGCGATAGCTGCTGCTTTTGCCGAAGCTAATGATACACCCAATATGGCATTTGCTCCAAGGCGTCCCTTGTTGGGGGTTCCATCCAAGGAAATTAACATGTTGTCTATTGTTCGCTGATCTGCTGGATCAAAACCAATTAATGCAGGAGCGATTTCTTTTACTATATTTTGTACAGCTTTCTTGACGCCTTTACCTAGATATCTATTTTTTTCGCCGTCTCGGAGCTCAACAGCTTCATGCTCTCCTGTAGATGCTCCAGACGGTACCGAAGCTCGACCCATGTCACCATTGTCTAAAATTATATCGACTTCTACGGTGGGGTTGCCTCGAGAATCAAGGATCTCTCTGGATGAAATTTTAGCGATTTTAGACATAATTAAAAAACTTTCTGCAGAGGTTTTGTTCTAATGAAGAAGACTAAAAGCTATATGAGCTTACATGTACTGTCAAGTTTCATTGCGTTGCAAATTATAGGTCTTTCTGTAGAGAAGGCCGTTGCCCATCCGACAGTTAATGTACCGATAAATCATATTGTCTATGATTTTGTCGAACGGTTTGAGGCTAGAGGTCTACTTTCGAATATGGTCCATGGTATCCGGCCCTATTCACGCAAACATGTAGCAGAGCTTTTGACTGAAATTCGGAATGGATTAAATGTAGAAAAAGCAGGAATCAGCGCTGTAGACTTATCTCAACTCAAACGTTTCGAATCGGAATTCGCTGTTGAGCTTGGTCTAAAGGAAAGAAAAAACAGACTAGATAGAATACGTGTAGGTCAGAGTCTATATAGATACGAAGCCGAGGAGGGAACATTTTTCATTGACTTCCTCGCACAGTCAAAGGCTGATTTTTTTGATGGCACGAAAGTTGAGATAGCTGATCAAATCTTTCGCAATAGTTCCGGAGCGAAAATCAAAGGAGAATTAGGTGATGCGGTGGGGTTTCGCGCTAGTTTTCTCCAAACGCGCGAGCAAGGTTCAAGAAATTATACATGGCGCAACCAGGTATACCAGCGACCACTAGAGACACCTCAATTAAAGGGGAATGTTGCTGATTTTCATGAAGCAACTGGATACGCCGTGTTTTCATTTTCAGGCGTTGATTTTCAATTCGGTAAGGACGAAGCTATGTGGGGACCCGGTCCCCAGGATAATCTTGGTCTTAGTCATAATGCGCCGACCTTTACGATGTTGCGGATGCGTTCAAAGATAGGAAAATTAAATTTTGTAAGTTTGACTGGAGCGCTTCGGCCGTGTCCTGCCAGAAGAGATTCGCCGATATGTGGAGACATTGCATCAAAAGAATCTTATGTGGTGAATGGGCAGTCTCGGATCCTTGAACGACAAAAGTATTTGTCCGGTCACCGGATAGAAATTTCGTTAATGTCATGGTTAGATTTGGGATTTCACGAGCTAGTGATTTATGGCGATCGGAGTATTGAACCGACGTATTTGAATCCATTTATGTTTTATTGGGCGGCTCAAAGTCATCTGGGTGACAAGGACAACGTGATAATGGGGGTAGATGTTGATATACGTCCCATTAAAAACACTCGTATCTATGCTTCATATTTTATCGATGACCTTAAAAAGGCAAAGGTTTTTTCCAACGATTATGCTAATAAATTTTCTATACATGTCGGTGCTCAAATGGTCAATCCTCCAGGTTTACAAGATGGTGATTTAAACGTGGAATATGTACGCATTGAGCCATGGATTTATACTCACAAATTTCCAATAAACACTTATCGGCACTTTGATTCGCCACTTGGATACAACCTTCCTCCGAATAGTGAAAAGTATGAGGCCGTTCTTCGACGGAGGTTACCCAGTTTCATCACAATTGAACTTGGTTTAGAGCGTATACGCCATGGGGCTAATTCAATAGACGAGCATGGAATTACTCGCAATGTTGGCGGTAGTCTCCATTACGGCTGGCGGCCTGGTGATGAGAGAGAGAGTAAAGAGTGGCTTTCTGGGGAAAGGCAGAAATGGACGGCGCTAAATTTTGGTGTTAACTGGAGCCCCTGGCCGAATGCGATGATAGGTTCTGGTTACAGAAAGGTTTGGACAGAAAGATCTAACATTAATCTTCCTTCTGATTTTGATCTCAATATGGATAACAGTTATTTGAAGAGTTTGAGAAGTGGTTGGTATATAGATGCCCGCTGGGGAGTGTTTTAACTATGGAATGGATGGTCGGTTTTTTATTGTTTGTTGGGGGGGTGCCATATTTAACTACTATAATTTGGCTATGGATCGGACTTAAACGTAAACCTCTTTCAACAGGCCCCCAGCTTCTGTCTGTGAGTGTTGTTATAGCGGCAAGAAACGAAGAAAAGTTTATCGAGGAATGTATTAAATCTCTCAGAGGCCAAGATTATGATGGGGAATGGGAGGTAATAGTGGTTGATGATCGTTCAGTCGATACTACGCTTAATATTATCAGGAATATTAGTTCGGAGTGGAGTAAATTACACATAGTAAGTGCTCCAAATCCGCCTAAATTAATTTGCCCGAAGAAAAGCGCACTCGCTGCCGGAATTAAAATAGCTAAAGGGGAAGTTCTATTATTTACGGATGCCGACTGTGAAGTTCCGCCTGATTGGATCGCATCCATGGTTAGTTATTTTGAGGGAGATGTCGGACTTGTCGGGGGATATGCAAGGACTGGTAAAGGTTCGGGTATTTTACAACATATTTTATCCGTTGAGAATATGGCTATTGGTGCTTTAGCTGCCGGAAGCTTTGCTCAAGATAAGCCACTTTCTTGTACTGGTCGAAACCTAGCTTACCGAAAATCTGTATATGTTGAAGTGGGTGGTTTTGCCGAATGCGGGCACCTGATGGGAGGTGATGATGTCTATATGATGCGTAACATCAGACGTATCACGAATTGGCGCATGTGTTTTAACAGAGAATCAGTAGTTAATTCTAAACCAGCTTCTTTAGACCTGGCATCTGTTATAGACCAGAAGATTAGACACGCTGCAAAGGGAGGCAACTATAAGGGACCGGCTTTTCTCCTCGGTGTATCGGTATATTTATACCACTGGGGTATACTGGCTGGTTTTTTAATGTGGATGTTTACGGGATTAATTTCTATTTGGTGGATGTTTTTTTGGGGAGTTCGTTTCATTGTAGATTTTCTCTTGTTGAAAAAAATGAGTGAGATAGATTCGGTCAACAATCTGTTTCTTTTACCTCTGCTAGAAGTTTTATATATTCCCTACGTATGCTTCTTCCCGATAGCGGCGCGTATTGGGCTATTTAAATGGAAGGAGTAAAGGTTCACGGATTCGTACAAAAGCTGGCAGGATCGGATAAAAATCCTACCAAATGTAAATTGTTCGCATAAGGTTAATATCTATTTATGGCTTATCTGGTTGCATCAAAAGCTCTACCACGCTATGTAAAGCGGTATATCCGGATTTTTTCTTTTAGGCGTCTATTTAATGCTATCTCGGTGATTCTTTCAATGACGATTTCGTGGGTTATTCGTCGTCCTATTGTATGGGGTCAGCCGTTCATGTTAATGGTTGAGCCAACCAACTATTGTAACTTAAAATGCCCTCTTTGCCCCTCTGGAAACGGTGAGATGAGTCGTCGGCGTGGAAATATGTCATTAGACGATTATAAGGTAATGGTTGATGAACTCTCGCCTCGATCGTTTATGATGATGATGTGGAATCAGGGTGAGCCGTATATCAACAAATGTTTTAACGAGATGGTTCGTTATGCTCATGATAAAGGTTTATTCACGTTTACGAGTACAAACGGGCATTATATCAGAAAAGACTCTGATGCAGAATCGATTGTTATATCGGGTTTGGATGAAATTATAGTTTCCTTGGACGGTGTAGATCAGGAGACCTATCAAAAATATCGGGTGGGCGGAGATATCAATAAGGTATTTGATGGGGTAAAGAGACTTGTTGAAGCAAAACAGCGTCTGGGGGTTGAGACCCCGCTTATAAATCTTCAGTTCATTGTTATGCGTCACAACCAAGACGATATCGATCTTGCCGAACAATATGCACGTGATTTAGGTGTAGATAAATTCCTGGTGAAGACAGCCCAGGTATATAGTGATGCAGATGCTGACAAATTTCTTCCGTCAGAAGACTTGTACAGTCGCTACGAAAAAACAGATGATGGCCTCGTTGTAAAGGGGCAACCCGTAAGAGGGTGTAAGGTTTTATGGTATAGTTCTATGATAAATTGGAATGGTGATGTCGCTCCATGTTGTTTTGATAAAGACGTAGATTTTAAAATGGGATCAGCTTTCGAGAAAGGGTCATTCAAAAATATTTGGAGAGGCCGTAGCTACATGGATTTTCGTAAAAAAGTTCTAAAAGACCGAAGCAGCGTTGATATGTGTCGTAATTGTTCTGAGGGATATCGCGGCATGTTTTCTCATGTCAAGGAATTGCGTAGTTAATTTTCATGTTTTTACCCTTCGAGACCGTTCTAATCATTACATCACTTTTAACAACGCAAATTTATTGTTTTGGTATAATCTGGTTTATAACCGGAATACGTCGAAATAGCTCAGTAGTACCTGATTGTTTTGAGGTCAGCATAGTTATTGCGGCCAGAGATGAAGCGGATCGGATTGATGGCCTTCTAAATGATCTTTCTAATCAAAGCTACTCCTTTCTTGAGATTATAGTAGTGGACGATCATTCTACAGATGGTACAGATCAAGTTGTTAAAAATTGGTGCCAAAAAGACAGCAGATATAAATTAATTTCTTTGGAAGAAACCGAAGGTAAGAAAGCGGCACTTGCTAAAGGAATTTCTAGTTCCGATGGAGAAATAATACTTACCACTGATGCTGACTGTAGAGTGGGGATAGATTGGGTTTCGGCGATGGTGCAGTATTTTACTCCTGAGGTGGGATTCGTAGTAGGTTTCTCTCAATTGAAAATGCATATGTCCAATCTACGCTCATCCTTTGAGACCATCGATTTCCTAGGTCTCATGGCTTGTATTTGGGGTAGTTGTGGACACGGTTACCCTATGGCGGCTTCTGGACAAAACATAGCTTTTCGAAAGTGCGTTTATGAAGAGGTTGGTGGATACACCGATATCATGCACCGTATTTCAGGCGATGACGTATTATTCATGCAAAAAGTACGTGCTTCACGAAATTGGTTGATCAGTTTTGCCGATAGCGAAAAAGCTTACGTGGCTCATCCCTGCTCTTCTTCCTGGCTCTCGCTTGTTAATCAACGAACACGCTGGGCGTCGAATGCGCCCTTGATGTTGAGAATGGCCCCGTTTTTTTTCATTTATTTATTAGTTGCGTATTTGATGAATTTCTTGTCACTGGCTCTTCCTATACTTTATTTGGTTAGTAGGTTTCCACTGTGGACTATTACAGTGATGCTCTTTTTTAAGTTGACGGTTGAATGGATGATCTTTAGTCGTATTTCCAAATTAGCCGGGAGATCAGAATTGAAGAGATCATGGCCTTTCTGGGCTATGTTGCACCCTATATGCGTTGTTTTAGTTGGTCTAATGGGGCCTTTGGGGTTGTTTAGATGGAAGCGAAGGGGGCAACGTTGGGGACGTACTTTATAACAAGATCAATGGAAGGCAATCTACGTGGTTGTGGGAAAATTACAGAAAAAAGCAATAAAGATTGATCAAGCTCTTTCAGAATCTTTCCCCGATGCTAGAGTGGAATTAGATTTCGCAACGCCAATAGAATTGCTTGTTGCTACTATGTTGTCTGCTCAGAGCACGGACGTAAAAGTTAATCAGGTTACCAAATCTTTGTTTTTAAAATATCCAACACTGAATGACTATTTGGATGTCTCGTTAGATGAATTCGAGTCAGACATACGATCGATAGGAATTTATAGGCAAAAAGCAAAAAATATCCGCGGAGCATTAATTATTGTTAATGAAAAATTTGACGGTGTATTACCATCAAAAATTGAATGCTTATTGTCGCTCCCTGGCATTGGAAGAAAAAGTGCGAATGTCATTCTTGGTAATATCTTTGGAATTCCAGGGATTGTGGTTGATACCCACGTTAGTCGAGTAAGCAGGAGACTGGGCCTGACGCATCAGAATGACCCAGCAAAGATCGAGAGTGAACTTGGAATTTTATTGCCGAAACAGAAATGGATTAAATTCGGTCAGAGAGTAGTGCTGCATGGTAGGTATATATGTAAGGCCCAAAAGCCTTTATGTGAGGACTGCAACATTATATCAGAATGTATATCAGAGGAAAAAGTTTTGGACGGGATTGCTTAAGTTTTGTGAAGAAAATGTATTATATCTCCGTCCTGAACAATGTAATCTCGCCCTTTCTGCATAAATTTCCCTGCTGCTTTTAACTTTTCTTCGTTTCTGTATTCTATAAGGTCACTGTAGGCCATTATTTCTGCTCGAATAAATCCTCGTTCAATATCCGAATGGATTGCCCGTCCGGCCTGTGGGGCATATGAGTTCTTTCTAATTGTCCATGCGCGAACCTCGTCAGTCCCAACCGTAAAGAATGACAGTAAACCTAAGCTGTCGTAACAAATTTGAGTCAATCTGTCGATTGCAGGTTCTGATAGGCCAAGGTCTTGTAGGAAGGCAGTTCGTTCTGTTTCTTCAAGAAGCATAAGCTCTTCTTCAATTTGTGCCGATACATTAACCCAAGAATATGTTGGGTTTGAGTAGTCTTTTGCTAATGTGTTTATAACTGACGAGTTTATATCATTCTCGTCAGTATTAACGATATTGATCACTGTTTTCCGGGTAAGTAGGGGGTAGCTTGCTAAAAGCTTTTCGTCTTGTGCAGAAAAGATAAAAGTTGAAAGGGATCCAGTATCCTCGAGGTGGGATTTCATTTCTGTGAGAAGCAACTGCTCCGCTTTTATTCCATCGTCTTTCTTACTTTTGTTTTCTCGTTCGAGGCGTTCGAGGCGCTTGTCAACGAAAAAAAGGTCATTAAATTGAAGCTCTTCTGCAAAACGACCAATGTCTCTATTTGCGTCAACAGATCCGCTAATATGGTAAACAGATTCGTCTTCAAAGGCACGAATCACGTGACAGATGGCATCTACATTTTCAAGTTCCTTTAGGGCTTCAGCATTTCGTTCAGCATTATCGTCCAAGTCTGGAAGAAGTTCGAATTCTATTACAGCAGGGGTTTCTTTGTCAGGTTTATACATATCACATAACAAGTCGAAACGCGGATCTCTGACTTTGGCTAATCCTTGGAAGTGGTTGGATGTTTCGTTGGCAGTTTGTCCAGTCAACAATGAGAATAAGGTATGTTTTCCAACTTTTGGGTAGCCAACTAATCCTAGCTTCATAAAGTAAGACCGATCTTTCAGGTTTTTAAGAAATATTGAATATGCCTTTTAATTTAAATAAAAATAGGTTATTTCTTACGGTTTACAACTTGTCACAATCCTTTAAACTCGTAGATTGCATTAAATAAGTGTTAGGATTTTTCGTATTTGAATCAAATTTTTCTTTTACAAATCTCACAACGGTGGTTTATAAATAGGAGGTGAACTCGCATGGTCGAAGAAGGGAAAAAGGCACCGAGTTTTTCGTTGCCAAATGCCGATGGTGAAACAATTAATCTGTCAGACTTCAAAGGGAAGACCGTAGTGCTTTATTTTTACCCCAAAGACAATACACCAGGGTGCACTAAACAGGCATGCGGATTTCGTGATGCATCGGAAGAATATGCTTCGGTTAATACAGTTGTAATTGGTATTAGTCCAGATAATCAAGCTAGTCATCAAAAGTTTCGTGATAAATTTGAACTTCCATTCCTGCTATTAGCTGATCCAGATCGAAAGGCTATTGAGGCTTATGGTGTTTGGAAAGAGAAAAATATGTATGGGAAAAAATATATGGGAGTCGAACGTTCTACCTTTGTAATTGATGGGAAAGGTGTAACGAAGAAAATTATTCGGAAAGTAAAGGTGGACGGACATGTTGAATCGGTTCTTTCTATGCTGAGTGAATAAGCTCTTCCAGTAGTCCGTACCTAACACCTCCAATAGATGCGATATATCCATCGAAATGATTCTGTGTTAAAAAAGTGTCTAAGATTAACATACCGGCACCAATTATTTTTGATCGACCTGGACCAATAGCTGGGATATACGATAGTTGCTCTGCGGTCATTTGCAAGTATTTTTCACAACATTGCCTGACAAATGAGGCTTCAATGTAGTAGCCGTGTAATATAGGATCGAAAATCTGTTCGCATCCTATTTTAAGAGCAGCAATAGTTAATGCTGTACCTGATACAGCGATGAGAGGTTCATTATTTTTGCGACGATATAGGTTGTTGATGTCCTTGAGTATATTTGAATGTACGTTCCTGATTTTTGACTCGCTGTTTTCTTCATGTAGTTGATGTTGTTCACTTAATCTGAGTGCGCCAATATTTAAGGATGTTTGTTGAAGGGGCTCATATTTTCCTCCGTAGGCGATTTCGGTTGAACCACCTCCTATATCAATAACGGTAAATCGTTTTGGTAAGTTTAAACCATAAGATGCCCCTTCAAATGTTAACCTTGCTTCATCCAAAGCTTTTAGAACGTGGAGGTTAATTCCTGAGGTTGAATAGATTCTCTTTATTAGTTCATTTTTGTTTATAGCATCGCGAACAGCTGAAGTACCCCAAGCGGATAGATTGGTAACTCCCAAGCCGGAGGCTTTTTTAGAGAATATTTTGAGTTGTTTACACGCGCGACTTATTGCATCGGCATTTAATAGCCCTGTGGAGTCAACTCTTTGGCCCAGACGGACGATGGCATGTTCATCAGTTAAAATTGTAACTTTACCACAAGGTTTTATTCGCCCGAGAAGCATTAATGCTGTATTGGTTCCTAGGTCAATTACACCTAATGAATTCCCACCCATTCTATTAGCTGGATTTTAAAAGGTGCGTCACCTCGGTAGGAGTTTGGCAAGAGAGTAAATTCGATCTGAAGTTGGTCGATCGAACCAAATTTGCAATTTGTGCCAGTAGAGGAATATAGCTGCGATAGTTTTGGCGCGGAGTAAGTAGAAGGAAGATGAAGTGTATTTTTTCTCCAGAAGAATTTTCAAAATCAAGACCGTCAGGGCATATAGCTAAACAGCCTATAATTCCAGGAAGGTTGGCAATAGGAGCATGTGGAATAGCAGTTTGATGTCCTAAGGCTGTCGAACCCTGCCGCTCTCTCTTTAGTGCGG
>CEUA01233989.1_pt1 | contig 13649 bp, 11 predicted proteins | sample 361541 | NCBI WGS metagenome assembly CEUA01 (sample SAMEA2623079, study PRJEB7988) | marine metagenome | isolation source: saline water (ENVO:00002010), including
GTGGGGATACGAATTAAAATTAAATAAATAAAAATAAAAGATGAAAAAATATATTGGATTAATAATTTTAGCCTTCAGCATAATTATTGCAGGTATTTTAATAAAAAGTAGACCGGTAGCTGTTCCTAAAGAAAATAAAGAAGACATACCTTATGTTAAAACAATGATGATTTTTCCTACGATGGTGAAAGCATCTATTTCTTCTCAGGGTATTGTTCAGCCTGAATTAGAATTAACATTACTTTCAGAATTAAACTCAAGGGTAGAGTGGTTATCTACAAAGATGGAAGCAGGATCAAGTTTTAAAGAAGGTGATACTTTAATTGTTTTAGATAAAAGAGATTACGAATTAGCATTAATAACGGCTGAATCTGAGGTATTAAACGCGGAAGTTAATCTAGAACGTGAGCAGGCAGAATCAGAGTTGGCAAAAAAAGAATGGAAGAGAGTCGGAGCAGGTTCAGGTAGTGACCTAGCGCTTAGAAAACCACAAATGGCTCAGGCTAAAGCGACTTATGCTGCAGCAAAAGCAAGGCTTGAACAAGCTAAAAGAAGTTTGAGTCGAACAGTTTTTATTGCGTCTTTTGATGGACGTGTCCGTAGCACTAATATTGAAATTGGAACAACTGTTTTTCCTGGAACGCTTCTTGGGGATATTTACGCAATAAGTGCCTATGAAATTCGTTTACCAATCGCAGATCAGGATATCCCTTTTAGTGGTCTAGAATTTAATGGGCAGAAGATAGAAGAAAGTAAGCGTTTAGACGTAATTATCATACAGGGTGATAATAAATGGCCCGCAAAAATTGTTAGGACAGAAGCTGAAATTGACCCTGTTACTCGGATGATGGCTGTTGTTGCAAAAGTTGATAACTCAGATAGAAAAATGTTTACTACGCCATTGGCTGTAGGTCAATTTGTTCAAGCAAAGATTTCAGGAATTGAAATTTCAGAAATTTCTGTTTTACCACGATCTTCTGTTAGAAATGAGAGTGTATGGGTTGTTGATAATGAGATGTTAATGCAAAATAGATCGGTTGAGGTTCTAAGAAATGAAGATGAGTTTGCGCTAATTGGAGAAGGTTTTGAGCCTGGAGATAAATTATTGACTTCTAGAGTTTCATCTTTGGTTAATGGTTTAAAAGTAACTCTTGAGCTGAGATAAATATATGGAACGCATAATTAGGTGGTTTGTAAACAATAGAGTCGCATCTAACTTAATGATGTTTTTCATTATATTCTCAGGTGCTGCAACCATACCCCTGCTTAATATGGAGGTTTTCCCTGATATAGAAGTGGATATTATAAATGTGACAGCTGTTTATCCAGGAGCAACTCCATCTGATGTTGAAAATGCAGTTTGTGTTCGTATTGAGGAAAGATTGCAAGGTTTAGATGGAGTAAAAAAAATATCTTCTACAGCTTCTGAAAATATTGGTAGTGTCAATGTAGAAATTTTATCTGGTCAAGATATTACTGAAATGTTGGAGCGCGTAAAAGCAGAGGTAGATGCAATAGATAATTTTCCTGAAGGTGTCGAAAGACCAACGACAAAACAATTTATCACAAGCCAAGCAAATATTACAGTCGCAGTTGGTGGAGAGATGGATGAATTAACTTTAACGAATTTAACTGAAGAAGTTAAGGATGAGATAGATGCTCTGCCTGGAGTAACCTATAGTTCATTCGTAGCAAAAAAAGATAAGGAAATTTCTATTGAAATTAGTGAAAAGACTCTTAGAAAGTATGACCTAACCTTAGGTCAAATTTCAAGAACAATTCAAAATCTTTCAATTGATATACCAAGCGGTAGTATTGAAAACATAAATGGAGAAATCTTAATAAGAGCACAAGGTCAGGGGTATACAGTCGATTATTTTTCATCTATTCCAATTATATCTGACCCATCAGGTTCTATTGTTAGACTAGGTGAAATAAGTGAAATAAATGATGCTTTTTCAATAGATTATGATCTTGAATTTTTATTCAATAGCCAGCCCTCTAATTTGATCACAGTTTATCGTGTAGGAAATCAAAACTCAATTGATATATCTAGTCAGATAAAAGATTATGTCGTAAAAAAGCAAAAAAATTTACCAGAGGGAGTACATATTACAGCCTTTGATGATGAAGCTAGACTTCTTGTTGGAAGAATTGAAACTATGACTAAAAATGCTTACCAAGGTCTTTTACTAGTTGTTATTGTGTTAGCTATCTTCCTCAAACCAAAACTTGCTTTCTGGGTATCGCTTGGAATTCCAATTTCTTTTATGGGTGGTTTTTGGTTTATGCCAGCCTTAGATCTTTCCATTAATATGTTATCGTTATTTACGTTTATTTTGGTGCTAGGTATTGTAGTTGATGATGCAATTGTAGTAGGTGAAAACATAGCATTATTTCGAGAGAGAGGTATGGATCCAAAAGAGGCGGCTGTTAAAGCTGCAACACAGGTGTCGATACCTGTATTTTTTGCAGTTTTAACAACGATGGCAACCTTTTCTCCGATGCTTGCGGTGGAAGGACAAATTGGAGCAATATGGAGAATTTTTCCTCTAATAACTATTTCTGTTTTGTTTTGGTCTCTTTTTGAAAGTCTTACAATTCTTCCTGCTCACTTGGCTCATAGCTCAGAAAAAAAATCTAAAATAATTTGGATTAGATCTCTTTCTGATAGGTGGGAAAAATTTCAATCAAAGATAAAGAATGGTTTAATATTTTTTGTAAATACATATTATAAGCCAACACTATTAAAATCAGTAAATAGACCTTTTACTTTTTTAAGTATTGCAGCATCAGTTTTTATTTTAACGATTGGAATAATCGGTGGTGGAATTATAAAGTTTTCATTTTTTCCTCCTGTCGAAGCAGACTTAGCTATTGGAACTGTGGAATATCCATCGGGTACTTCAATAGAAATAACTCGTGAAGGATATTTAAAATTAGAGGAATCTGCAAAAATTCTCGAAGAAGAATTAAATAAAGAATTTCCAGGGAAGTCTATTATAAAAAATAGACTTTCAACGATTGGATTTCAACCTCAGAGGACAAAAACATCTCGCGGTCCAGGGAATTTAAATGCATCTTATGGAGGACCTCATTTAGCTGAAGTTGCATTAGAGCTTATACCTGGAGAGGAACGATTTATAGGGACAGAAGAAATTGTTAGGAGATGGCGAAGATTAATGCCATCGGTTCCAGGTGTAAAAGAGGTAGGCTTCTTTTCAAGTTTATTTTCAACTGGAGAGCCAGTTAACGTACAACTATCTAGTAAATACATGGACGACCTTCTTGACGCAAAAGAAGAATTAAAAAGAGAGTTAATTCAATTTCCAGGTGTCTTTGATGTGAAAGACAATTTCAATATAGGAAAAGAAGAGATAAGCATCAAACTGTTACCGGCTGCTGAAAATTATGGAATAAATATGATGATGCTAGGAAGTCAAGTTCAGCAAGCGTTTTATGGTTTGGAAGTTCAAAGTATTCAACGTGGTAGAGATGAGGTAAAAGTAATGCTTCGCTATCCAAAGAATGAAAGAGCTTCCATTTCTAATTTAGAAGATATGATGATAAAAGTTCCAAATGGTTCAACAATACCTGTTCGTCAAATTGCAAAATTAGAATTAGGAGAAGGCCTTTCTTCAATTCAAAGAAAAAATAGAAAACGAGCAATTAATGTAACTGCAGATGTTGATTTGACGGTTACAACAGGTAATGAAGTGATTGCTGCAGTTACTGCTTCAATATTACCAAAAATTTTAAAAAAGTATAATTCAATTTCCATTAGTTTAGAAGGAGAACAGCAAGAGCAAGGGCAAAATTTAAAATCTATTGGTAAAAACTTTTTATTAGCTATGATTGTGGTTTACATGCTCCTTGCGATACCATTCAAATCATATTTTCAACCTCTTGTAGTTATGTCTTCAATTCCATTTGGTTTAACAGGGGCCGTTTTTGGGCATCTTATAATGGGAATTAATTTTTCAGTCCTCTCTATGATGGGTTTTGTTGCCTTAACAGGCGTTGTTGTAAATGATAGCCTGGTAATGGTTGATTTTATTAATCGATATCGCAGTGAAGGGAATAGTATTATGGATGCTGTTTTAGAAGCGGGCCCAAGACGATTTAGACCAATATTCTTAACGTCCCTTACAACATTTGTTGGTCTTACGCCACTATTACTCGAAAAAAGTATTCAAGCAAAATTTATAATTCCAATGGCCGTTTCACTGAGCTTTGGTGTGATTTTTGCAACAGCAATTACATTATTTTTAGTTCCTGTCGGTTACTTAGTTTTAGAAAAATATATTCTAAAAACTGAAAAGGTTAAAAAATGAAAATTCCGCCAATAGGGAGAACAGGATTGGTACTATCTTTTAAAGTGGGCGATTTAATAATCAATCAATTTAATTTTTGGATACTGCTTTGAAAAAAAGTTATTCTAAAATTTTTGAAATTCTTTATTGTTACATCTATAATGAAAATTTAGGAAAATATTAAATGAAGCATAATCTCATATTCTCTTTTATAATTATTTCAATTATTAAAGCACAAACATCAATCATCTCAGGCTTTGTTTCTGACTCTTCTTCGGGAGAAGCGCTCATTGGGGCGAATGTATTTTTACAAGAGACAGGACAAGGTATGGCGACTGATATAAATGGATATTATATTATTCAGGACATAGCTCCGGGTAATTATACTATAATGGTTTCCTATATTGGTTTTGACATTTATAAACAGAATACGAGATTAAATGATGATGAATCAAAGAAAGTAAACATTAATTTAGTTGAGCAAGTTGTAGAATTAACAGAAGTTGAAGTCACAGCCGAAAAGTTACAACGAAAAAATAACATCCAGCCTAGTAAGATAAATCTGAGCCCCAGAATGATGAAAGCTGCACCAGCTTTGGCTGAGCCAGATCTATTTAGAACGATACAAGCTTTACCTGGTGTATTAACAACTTCTGAATTCAGCACAGGTTTAGTAATTCGTGGTGGAAATACAGACCAAAATCTGATAATGCTAGATGGAATCACTGTTTACAATCCATCTCATTTAGGTGGTGTATTTTCTAATTTTATTGTGGATGGAGTTAAGGAAGCGGAATTGATTAAAGGTGCCTACAATGCAGAATATGGAGGCCGGCTTTCAGCTGTACTAAATGTTATAAGCAGAGAAGGGAATAAGAATGAGTTTAAGGGTAAAGCGAATTTATCTCTTTTATCAGCGCAGACTACTCTTGAAGGTCCATTTTATAAGGGTGCCTGGGTTTTATCAGGTCGAAGGACATACTTTGATCTTCTCCTTCCAAAAGTTTTACCTGATAAAATAAATGAAAATATTCCACCGTATTACTTTTATGATATTCAGAGTCATGTTTTTTCAGATATTACATCAAAAGACAGAATTTCGTTCAGTTATTACTCTGGAATAGATGATTTACTTTTTGATACCTTTGGTCTAGATGGCCAATGGGGTAATAATACAGTTAGTGGACATTACAGAAGAGTTTTTGATGAGAGATTAGTTGGAAATATTTTAATTGCAAATAGTCGTTTTTTCACTGAATTCGGGTTAGGTGGAGATAATGGTTTAGTAAGTTATAATGAAATTGACGATAAAACATTGTCAGCTGATTTTTCATGGTTTAAATCATCAAACTCAACCTTAAAATTTGGAGCGCAATTAAAGAAGTTAGGTTTTGAATATACAAATAAATTTCAAGATTCAACGCAGTTTCAGATAAAAACGGATCCTCTTGAATTTGCTCAATATATAAAATTAAAATATAAACCGAGCGATCTCTTTATTATTGAGCCGGGTTTAAGGCTGAACCTTTATGATGTATATCCTGACTCATTATTTCCGGATTTTCGATTAGGTCTGAAATATATTTTGACAGAGAATAGATATCTTAACCTTTCAGTTGGGAACTATCACCAGTTTATAAGCACTTTTCAGGATGATTTTAACCCACCTATATTAGACAATTGGATTGCGGCAGATACTTCCGTTAGTCCAGGAAAGTCTAAGCAAATTGTGCTTGGCTATGAGGAATACTTTAAAAATACATATAAAATACAAGTAGAAGGGTATTATAAGGATTTAAAAAATTTACTGACCTATGAAGAAACTAGATCTACAACTGATGCTAATGTTTCTGATGAAAGTTTAGCAGATATTGTTACACCAGCAAATGGATATGCATATGGTTTCGAAATTTTTGGCCAAAAAATGTCAGGTAAATTAAGCGGTTGGGTGGCTTATACTTACTCTGTTTCAAGGAAAATAATGAATAGTATCTATGCAGATGGCGAGCAAGAGTACTATACTAATTGGGATAGGACTCATGCATTTAGTGTGCTTGGAAATTATCAAATCAATAAGAAATGGGAAACTAATTGGAGGTTAGCACTTCAATCAGGACAGGCCTATACTCCTATATTAGGGTATTATGTCCAAAAGTTTCCAGAGAGTCCTGAAGAGATTTTTAGGACTATTCCTGGATCACGAAATTCTGAAAGATATAAACCATATAGTCGCTTAGATATAGGTGCCGTTTATCATGGAAAGATTGGTAAAACAAATGTTGATTTCTTTTTCCAAATTATTAATACGTTTAACCGTAGCAATACTTTCAGAAAGACTTTTTCACTTGGTAGTCCTTATAATGGTCTTGATGATGATGGGGATTGGGATAAAGACCTTCATGATTCGAATGGAAATGGAAAACCGGATCCTGGAGAAACAAATGTTGATGAAAGCGATGAAGGGAAAATAAATGAAAGAAGCATTGGGCTTTTTCCAATCCTGCCAACTTTTGGTTTTACATGGGAGTTTTAAAAATGAAAAAATATATTGTACAAATAGTATTATTATTAGGCTTTAACTTTTACTCTTGTGGATTTGATGATCAAGAAATAGAGTATCAAGACAACTTAGTCGTTTTTGGCTCTATTGTTGCAAATTTACCTGTAAGTGATACAGTATTAGTATCTAGGTCTGCATCCATTACAGAAGATATTGTTGCTCAAGATCTATGGATCAATGATGCGAATGTCTATTTGATTGATGATTCAACTAAAGATAGTTTATCTTTTAAAAATGTTGGTATAGGAAAGTATTTTCCATTAACTGATGAACCTAGTGAAGAAGAGATTATAAAGTATTTAAACTTTATCATTAAGCCAGGACAAACCTATAAATTAGTTGTTGAGCATGATTTAGGCTTAGTAATTGCAACCACAACAGTTCCGAGTGAAATGAATATTACTCCTTATGATATGGGGGATTATGAATGTCCTGATGGAACTATATTACCAACATCAACTATAGATGTAAATAACTTGGATAATTTATCATTTGAACAGCTAATAACTTTAGCTCAAAGTCCAGATACTTTTATCTCTGAAAATAGTATTAACGTAGATACCGTAACCTATCGATTTGGTGATTGTTTTACTCAAAGTTTTGCCAGTTATCCTATGTTTGCTGTTGATTTTGATGCAGACAATCATAAAACGGTTAAAATTTTATCCAATGCTCTAGAAGCAAATAAAAAAGCTCTTGAGCCATTGGATTCATTGAGCAATACAATTTCTGATAGTGGTGGGTTTTTTGATTATAATTATAATCAAATAAGAGATAGTACTTTTGTTAACTTAATTTACGATACTACTTTAGGTTTTAGAATTTGGAAGGGAACTTATCCCCGAGATGAAAACAGTAACCCTTATAGAATTAATCCATGGCAATGGAATATCGAGGAATCTCCTGCAGGAATAATGTGGTTATATTTTGATTATTATGGTCTACACCTAATGACTTTTCTGTCAACTAGTCAATCCTATTTTAATTACTTTAGTGGAGACCCAGTTGGTCAAAATATTTATCTTTTACCAAATTCGAATGTAGAAAATGGTTTAGGAGTATTTTATAGTAATTATTCTTCATCATTTTTGGTATATGTCAGAAGAGATGAGTAAATGTTACGTATTCCATTTGTGAACTAATTCTCCACCCAAGTATCCTGTGACACATACACTAATAAATACGAGTGTCAAGAAAGCAAGGAAGAGCCTTTGATATTTTGTCGCTTCAAATCCCTTTAATGTCACATAGACCCAGACAAAAGTCAGAATCAAAATACTCCATGTTGTGATATTGGCAAACAACTCGTGGTTTTCAAGCGACCTATGAGCTTCTGGGCAGATCTCATCAAGGTTTTCTTCAGCATTTTTTCCTGATAAGACAGCTGGCAATGTTGAAAGTGCCGCTGGAATTAGGACCCATAGATTCAAATACCTTGGTATAAGTGTAGGTTTAAAAACAGTGATAACTTGAAAAAAATATGCCAGTGTAATTAGCGCGATAGGAAAGTGGACAATAGTAGGGTGAAGTTCGATGTGCATAAAGTAAAATTACATTTAAATAAAACCCCGCAAATACGGGGTTTTATTTGTAGCCCGTAGGAGAATCGAACTCCTGTTGCCAGGATGAAAACCTGGAGTCCTAACCACTAGACGAACGGGCCAATTTGTAATAATTTTGATTTGATTCGGCGGAAAATTTATTGTTAATAAAAAGGCTTCACCAGCCCTTTTTATTAAATTTAGTCTTCAGAATTTGCTTTATCTAAAATATCTAGGAGTTGCCCATTTTGGTGTAATTCCAGAGTGATATCTGCTCCACCAACCAGTTCACCTTTGACGAATAATTGTGGTATAGTTGGCCAATTGGAATATTCACTCAATTTTATTCGGATCATTGGATCTTCAAGGATATTCACATCTTTGTATTCAATTCCATAATGATTGAGCACTTGGACAACTGAGTTTGAAAATCCGCACATGGGCATTTCTTTGGTACCTTTCATGTAAAGAATAATTGAGTTTGAATCAATATCATTGACGATTTGTTCTTTTAAATCCATTTTTAGTTCCTTTTTATTTTCTTACAAATTTAAAACCTTTGTAATTACATGTATCACAGCGATAATTCTTTACAGTCAAAAAGTAAATGAAACCGATTACCTTTTGATTAAATTCTCTCTTTATCCTCTGTAGATTTCCAGCGCAATCTGGACAATTTCTTATTTCTGGGTACCGTTCAATCATTCTTTCTCGCCAACGATTTGCAATTAAAAAAAGGGCTAAAAGAATCAGTGAAATTCCAACTAAATCGGATATTTCAAACTTGTTGATAATATAAATAGATCCATCTCTAAGCAGTTTAATAAAATCACCAATTGTGAAGAAAATGATTTTAATGAACATATAGAGATAATGTTTAATCTCCATATTTTCAATAAGTAAAAAAATTCCGAGAGCGATTAGGACTACAACAGTGATTTCAAAATTGTATTCTTGATAAAATAGCTTACGTTTTGGTTTTGGTATTCCTTTACGTTCTTTAGGCATTTATTAGTCCAAAAATTAAGGAGTAAAGTTAAATATGTCATAACAATATACATCCCAAAAAGTTCACAGGATGATACTTTGTTCTTATGTCTTAGGTCTGGTTAAATTGCCGTCTGAATTATTATCAATTGAGAAGGAGTGCTAGCTATTGGAAGAATATTACAAGCTTTCTGTTTCTCTTATACTTCATCAATGAAAGGACTATAAATGAAACTCATATCATGGAATGTAAATGGAATTCGAGCTGCGGTGAAGAAAGGATTTCTAGATTATTTAGATCAAGAACAACCGGATATTCTTTGTATCCAGGAAACAAAAGCGCATAAAGAACAGCTTACCAATGAAATTCTTGAAGACCATGGTTATTATACTTATTGGCATTCTGGTGTGAAAAAAGGATATAGTGGTGTGGCAAGTTTTTGCAAGGAAGAGCCACTCTTTGTTAAGAGAGGATTGGGCATTGAAAAGTTTGATAATGAAGGTCGTGTTCTTCTCACAGAGCATGAGAATTTTCTCCTTTATAATATTTATTTCCCGAATGGACAAAAAGATGAGACGCGATTAAAGTATAAATTGGATTTTTATGATGAATTATTGCCTATCATAGATGAGCAAGTAGAGTCTGGAAATAATGTGATTGTTACGGGAGATTGGAATACCGCCCATCATCCAATTGATTTAGCTCGCCCTAGAGCAAACTTGAAAACATCCGGATTTATGCCTATTGAGCGGGAACGATTGGATACCTATGTTGCGCATGGGTGGAGAGATACTTTTCGTGAATTTCACGATGAAGGTGAAAAATATTCATGGTGGTCGTATAGATTTGGGGCAAGAGACAGAAATGTGGGTTGGCGCATCGATTATTTTTTTGTAAATGAGAGTATGGTTGATATGTGTATTGATGCAGATATCCACTCAAATATTTTTGGTTCTGACCACTGTCCTGTATCATTAACTTTAGATACATGATTAACAAAGAAGATATAACACGTAATTGGCTAAAACGCTATACAGGTACCAATATTAAAGAGTACGGGAATTGGATACTTCTGACAAATTTTCAGATATATGTAGATAAATTTTCAGAAAAATTTGACGTACCAATAATGGGTCTTGGTGGCGCTATGACTTCTGCTACCAATAGAGATGGTTTATCCATTATCAATTATGGAATGGGAAGTGCAAATGCGGCCACTATTATGGATTTGTTATCTGGGATCCATCCGAGAGGTGTTTTATTCTTAGGAAAATGCGGTGGTTTAAAAAAAACGACAGAGTTAGGGCATTTTATTCTTCCCATTGCTGCTATTCGCGGTGAAGGAACCAGTAACGATTATTTTCCTATAGAAGTACCCGCGATGCCTTCATTTAAATTGCACAAACACGTTTCATCACTTTTAGTTGAGAAAGGGATTGAATATCGAACAGGTGTTATTTATACAACTAATCGCCGTGTTTGGGAACATGATGAAGAGTTTAAACAATATCTTGCGAAAGTAAGAGCCATTGGTATTGATATGGAAACAGCTACTATATTTATTACTGGTTTTGCAAATGGGATTAATAGAGGAGCATTGCTTCTTGTTTCTGATACACCCATGGTGCCTGAAGGTGTAAAAACTGAAGAATCGGATAAAAAAGTGACAAGGAAATATGTTGACCTTCATATCAATATGGGTATCGAAGCCATGACACGAATAGGTGAAGAAGGTGAAACTATTAAGCATTTCTCATATTGATTCATCAGAATGGTAAGCCTAAAACATTAAATCCACCCCAATTGCATCTCCATATACCATACCTGTTTTTGTAAGTGAAATAGAATTTTCATTTTTAATAAAACATTTTTCCCATTTTTTTTCGATGATCTTAAGGTTTTCTCCAAATTGATTTTGAAATATTTCCGGAATTTTTTTCAAAATAATACCATCTTTCATTCTTAAGCCGAACCCAATTAGTTCATTTAATTTATCTTTTTCAGTCAATGTTTCTAGTTTAGAAATTGGAGATTTTCCTGATTCAATTTGTTGTAGAAATAGATCCAGAGATTGGGAATTATTCCAACGATTTTTCCCATCAAAACCGTGAGCTGAAGGTCCAAATGCGAGATAAGGATTTATTTTCCAATAATGAAGATTATGCCTGCATTCAAATCCAGGTTGAGAAAAATTAGAAATTTCATAACTAGGATATCCCTTAGATTCCAATAACTCATGTGTTTTTAAGAACCATTCCCCAGTTTTCTCATTCTCTGGCATTCTCACTTTTTTATCTTTTACAAGTTTAAAAAGATCTGTGCCTTTTTCAAGGGTGAGGGTATAGGCGGATATATGGTTGGGTTCCAAATTGATAATTCTATTAATATCTCGTTCCCATATTTCCCAAGTTTGACTTGGGATGGAATAGATCAAATCAAAATTCACATTGTCGAACCCTACTGATCTAGCATTATTGTATGTTTCAAAAACCTGCTCTACTGAATGGATACGTGTGAGAAATTTTAACAGATCCGGCTCTAAAGATTGAACGCCTATGGAAAGACGATTTATACCAAGGTTTCTAAATTCTTTTAGTCGATCCTTTGGGGCTTCTCCAGGATTTGCTTCTAATGTAAATTCGGTCACTGACGATATATCATATTTGATTTGAATGGACTTTAGAATGGATTCAATATATTTTGATTCTAATAAACTGGGTGTCCCTCCACCCAAAAAGATTGTATCAATTTCCCAATCTGATGTATCCACTTCACAGCGTTCAATTTCGGTTATAATTGCTTTTACAAAACGAGGAATCATCTTTTCTCGATTAGCAATAGAATAAAAATCACAGTACATACATTTCACTGCACAAAATGGGGTATGGATATATATACCTGCTGAAGTTTTCAAATCTTTATAGAATGGTAATTATTAGTTAGAGAATCTACATGGTTGCTTTAATAGATGATTTTATTTTATGTCATATTTCTCATATTTATAGTAAAAATTTTCATGTGAACTATCCTACACATTTTCCGAAATTTGGGTAATGAAAATTGATATAAAAATCATTGAAACAGATCATGACTACCAATCGTGTCTGTTTATTCGAAAACAGGTATTTGTTATTGGTCAAAATATTCCAGTAGAAATTGAATTGGATGATGATAAAATCGATGCTACATATTTTTTAGCAAATTTATTAGGGAACCCTGTAGGAACTGCGCGATACCGAAAAACAGAATTTGGTATAAAATTAGAGCGATTTGCAGTTTTGGAAAGTGCAAGAAACTTTGGAGTAGGAAAGTCATTGGTTCTTTTCATTATTAATCATTTGAAAAAAGAAAAAATGATTTATTTAAATGCACAGAAACCAGTCATTGACTTTTATGCAAAACTTGGATTTGATGCTAGAGGAGATATTTTCTTAGAAGCTGAGATTCCTCACCAAAAAATGGTTTTCTCTTATTAAGTTTTAAAATATGTCACAAAGAATTTATACACGTCTAGGGAAATTGGTTTTACCGTATTGGCCATTTTTACTGATTTCAACTATTGCCTCTTTGATTTATGTGGTTTTCAATAGTCTCTCTATTTGGTTGACTGCATCATTAATTAACAACATTTTATCCGATTTTGATCAATTATTATTAAATCATAAAGCCCTATCAAATAAGATATTGAGTTTAAATGATCAACTTAAATATTGGACAAATGAACTTATTTTACGAGATACACCAAGAGAAACATTAAAAATATTATGCTTAACTATTCTTTTTGTTTTTCTTGTTAAAAATATTTTTCTTTATATAAAAAATATTTCTTTAACCTATATACAATTCAATCTGATAACTTTTATCAGGACCAGTATTTATAACCATTTTCATTCCTTATCGCTTTCATTTTTTGACAAAGCAAAAAGCGGAGAACTCACTTCAATTGTTGTAACAGATGTGGCCAATATGAGAGTTGCTTTTGGCACGAGTTTTCATCGGGTTTTTGTTGAGCCCGTTAACATTCTAATGTTTATATCACTCCTTTTTGTTATTAATGTGAATTTGGCACTTTATGCTTTAATCATCGTTCCAGTGACAGCGATAATTATTTTTTGGATTGGCAGAAGCATCCGGAGAAAATCCATGCGAACAGCCAAACAAATTGCAGGAATTATGAATATCCTTAGTGAAATATTAAACTCCATACGCGTTGTAAAAGCATTTGGGACTGAAGCCTATGAAATAAA
>CEUA01185753.1_pt1 | contig 13641 bp, 8 predicted proteins | sample 361541 | NCBI WGS metagenome assembly CEUA01 (sample SAMEA2623079, study PRJEB7988) | marine metagenome | isolation source: saline water (ENVO:00002010), including
TTAATTGGACAACATCTTCCCCTACAAATACATTAATTAAGAAAGTGATGAATAATTATTCTATTGCTATTTCAAACATTGATTCTAAATTAAGAAGAAGTAAATTTAATATAACAATAGGTGATGAACTACCGAGTGGAACGTTAAAATTAGCTAAAGTATATGTGGCTAAAAAAAGAAAACTTAAAGTTGGAGATAAAATGGCTGGTCGTCATGGTAATAAGGGGATTGTAGCTAAAATTGTTAGAGATGAAGATATGCCATTTTTAGAAGATGGCACACCCGTTGACATTGTTCTTAATCCATTAGGTGTTCCATCTAGGATGAACTTAGGACAGATATATGAAACTGTTTTAGGATGGGCAGGAGAAAAATTAGGGATGAAATTTGCTACTCCAATTTTTGATGGTGCTACGCTTCAAGAGATAAATGAATATACAGAAAAAGCTGGTATACCACAATTTGGACACACTTATTTATATGATGGTGGTACTGGTCAACGATTTGATCAAAAGGCTACAGTTGGTGTTATTTATATGTTGAAGTTAGGTCACATGGTAGATGATAAAATGCATGCTCGATCTATAGGTCCATATTCTTTAATTACACAACAACCTTTAGGTGGAAAAGCGCAATTTGGTGGTCAAAGATTTGGAGAAATGGAAGTATGGGCATTACAAGCATTTGGAGCGTCTAATACTCTGCGAGAGATATTGACTGTGAAGTCTGATGATGTATATGGTCGTGCAAAAACGTATGAGTCAATAGTTAAAGGCAATCCTTTACCTGAACCAGGCTTGCCAGAATCTTTTAAAGTATTGTTACATGAAATGCAAGGTCTTGGTTTGAAAATAACCATGTCCTAGTATTAACTTATTATCTTCTATAGTATGAATTATTTGAAAAAAAAGAAAAAAAACCATAGTGCTAATTTTTCTAAGTTAATTATAAGTGTTGCATCTCCTGAATCTATTCTTGAAGATTCTTGTGGTGAGGTTATAAAACCAGAAACGATTAATTACAGAACTTTTAAACCTGAAAGAGATGGTCTTTTTTGTGAAAGAATTTTCGGTCCTGTTAAAGACTATGAATGTCATTGTGGTAAATATAAGAGGATTAGATACAAAGGTATTGTATGTGATAGATGTGGTGTTGAAGTAACAGAAAAAAAAGTTCGAAGAGAAAGAATTGGTCATATTAAATTGGTAGTACCAGTTGCGCATATATGGTATTTTAGAAATCTCCCTAATAAAATAGGTTATTTATTAGGTCTTCCAACTAAAAAGTTGGATATGATCATTTATTATGAACGTTATGTGGTTATACAAGCTGGTCTTGCAGTGGATGAAGAAAATAATCCACTTGAGCATATGCAGTTTTTAACTGAGGATGAATACTTCGATGTTTTAGATAGATTACCTAAAGAAAATCTATATTTAGATAATACAGATCCGAATAAATTTATTGCTAAAATGGGAGCCGATGCGTTAATTGATTTACTCGCTCAGATAAATTTAATTGAATTATCAAAAGATTTACGACGGAAAGCTCATAGTGAAACATCTGTTCAAAGAAAGAATGAAGCTTTAAAAAGACTAAATGTTGTTGAAGCATTTCGTGAATCAACTGAAGTCATTCAGAATAACCCTGAATGGATGATTTTACAGGTAATTCCAGTGATTCCACCTGAATTAAGACCGTTGGTGCCTTTAGATGGAGGTAGATTTGCAACATCTGATTTAAATGATTTATATAGACGTGTTATTATTCGAAATAATCGATTAAAAAGGCTTATAGAGATTAAAGCACCTGCTGTTATTTTAAGAAATGAGAAAAGAATGCTTCAGGAGTCTGTAGATTCTTTATTAGATAATACACGTAAAGCTTCAGCTATTAAGTCGGAATCTAATAGACCTTTAAAATCATTGTCTGATAATTTAAAGGGTAAGCAAGGTAGATTTAGACAAAATTTATTAGGTAAAAGAGTTGATTATTCTGCTAGATCTGTAATTGTTGTTGGTCCAGAGCTAGAAATGCATGAATGTGGTATACCCAAGGATATGGCAGCAGAGTTATTTAAACCATTTGTTGCGCGTAAATTAATAGAAAGAGGCATAGTGAAAACTGTAAAGTCTGCTAAAAAGATCATTGATTCTAGAGAACCTGTTGTTTGGGATATCCTAGAAAATGTGATTAAAGGACACCCTGTTTTATTAAATAGAGCTCCAACTTTACATAGATTAGGTATACAATCCTTTCAGCCTAAGTTAATTGAGGGTAAGGCGATTAGATTACATCCTTTAGCTTGTACTGCTTTTAATGCAGATTTTGATGGTGATCAAATGGCTGTGCATGTACCACTTGGTCCAGCTTCGATATTAGAAGCTCAATTATTAATGTTGGGTTCTCATAATATTTTAAATCCAGCAAATGGAGCACCGATCACCGTGCCTTCTCAAGACATGGTTTTAGGTTTATATTATATGACAAAATCTAGAAAAAGTACAAAAGAACATGTTGTGAAAGGAGAGGGGTGTTGTTTTTATTCACCTGAAGAAGTATCTATTGCATATAATGAAGGCCAAGTAGATTTACATGCGATTGTTAAAGTTAGATTACCAATTGACAAGAAAAATCCAGTTGATTTTCATTTAGTTGAAACTACTGTAGGTAGAATATTATTTAATGAAGCTGTCCCAGATCAAACACCATATTTTAATCAGGTTTGCACAAAGAAAAACTTAAGAGATTTAATTGGTTCAATTTTAGAGCAAAGTAGTGCTCCAGTCGCAGCAAAATTTTTAGATTCTATTAAAAAATTAGGTTATAAGACTGCCTTTGCTGGTGGTTTGTCATTTTCTTTAGGTGATGTATTAGTTCCGGATACTAAAAATGATATGGTTAATGATGCGATTAGTAGTGTTGATCAGATTAGTGAATCATATAATATGGGATTAATTACTAATAATGAAAGATATAATCAAGTTATAGATGTTTGGACGAATACAAACTCTAAATTAACAGAACAAGCAATGCATGATCTAGCAAATGATAATCAAGGCTTCAATTCAATTTATATGATGTTAGATTCTGGAGCAAGAGGATCAAAGGAACAAATTCGTCAATTATCAGGAATGAGAGGTTTGATGGCAAAACCACAAAAGTCTACTTCTGGTGGTGGTGCAATTATTGAAAATCCTATTTTATCTAATTTTAAAGAAGGCTTATCTATTTTAGAGTATTTTATTTCAACCCATGGTGCTAGAAAAGGATTAGCAGATACAGCATTAAAAACAGCAGATGCTGGATATTTAACTAGACGTTTAGTTGATGTTGCTCAAGATGTAATTATAAAAGAGTATGATTGTGGTACATTAAGAGGAGTCAAAATGTCTCCGGTTAAAAGAAAAGATGAAGTTATTGAGTCTATTTCTGCACGCATTGAAGGTAGAACGGCATTGCATGACATTATTATTGACGATGAACTTCTTACTTCTTCTGGTCAGGAAATTGATCGTAAGACTGCACTTAAAGTGGAAGAAAGTGATATTGAGTCCATAATGGTTAGATCAGTTTTGACATGTGAATTAACATCAGGTGTTTGTTCATCTTGTTATGGCAGGAGTCTTGCTTCAAATAAACCTGCTCAAATTGGAGAAGCTGTTGGGGTTATTGCAGCTCAATCTATAGGTGAGCCGGGTACTCAATTAACATTAAGAACATTTCATATTGGAGGGGTAGCATCTGGTTCTTCTCAAGAATCTGAGATGACTTCAAAATTTGATGGTACAGTTAAGTTTGAAGAATTACGATCTATTGTAGGAAAAGATAATGAAAACAAAAAATGTGATATTGTGATTGGTAGAACTGGTGAGATGAAAATTGTAGATGAAAAAAATGAAGTTGTTTTATTTTCCTCAAATATTCCTTATGGATCCATGCTGAAAGTTAAAGAAAATACTGTGATTAAAAAAGGAGATATTATTTGTGAATGGGATCCATATAATGCAGTTATTGTCTCAGAAATAAGTGGTGAAGTTCATTTTGAAGATTTCGAGCAAGGTATTACTTACAGGATCGAGATTGATGAACAAACAGGATTTAAAGAAAAAGTAATTATAGAGACTAAGGATAAGAAAAAGGCTCCTGTTTTAAGGATAAGTAAAGGTAAAAAAACAAAAACTTATAATTTACCAGTTGGTGCACATATTACAGTTAATGAAAAGGATAAAATATCAAGTGGTGATGTAGTTGCAAAAATTCCGAGAAGTACTGCTAAAACGGGAGATATTACTGGAGGCCTACCAAGAATCACAGAATTATTTGAAGCAAGAAACCCCTCGAATACTGCAATTGTAACAGAGGTGGATGGAATTGTTTCTTTTGGTAAGATTAAAAGAGGAAATAGAGAAGTTGTGGTTACTTCCAAATTAGGTGATGTGAAAAAATATATGGTACCATTATCAAAACAACTTTTGGTTCAAGAAAATGATTTTGTTAAGTCAGGAATGGCATTATCAGATGGATCTATTTCACCTGCAGATTATTTATCTATTCAAGGAGCTAATAGCGTGCAGGAATATTTAGTGTTTGAGTTGCAAGAAGTATATAGATTACAAGGTGTAAAAATTAATGATAAACATTTTGAAGTAATTGTGCGTCAAATGATGAGAAAAGTGAAAGTTTTAGACCCTGGTGACACACGATTTTTAGAAGGAGATTTAGTTCATAAACAAGATTTTAAAGAAGAGAATGATAGACTATATCCTTTAAAGATTGTAGAAGATATTGGTGATTCTCAAGATGAAAGATTTCAAGTTGGATCAGAGATTTCAGCAAGAGATTTAAGAGATCAAAATTCGATATTAAATCAGGCTGGTAAAAAAATAGTGGTTGCACGTGATGCCGTGACAGCAATCTCTAAACCAGTTTTACAAGGAATCACGCGCGCTTCATTACAAACAAAAAGTTTTATGTCAGCTGCTTCTTTTCAAGAAACAACAAAAGTCTTGAATAATGCTGCTATAAGAGGAACTGTTGATAGTCTTGCAGGTTTAAAGGAGAATGTTATTATAGGTCATCAAATACCTGCTGGAACAGGAGTGAAATTCAAAGATGTTATTGTTGGTTCAAAATTAGAATTAGAAACTTTGAATAATAATACTGAATCGGAATTAGAGAAGTCTGAAAAATAATTTATTAAAATTTCATTATGTCTAATAAAAAAGAAAAAAACGTTCAGAAAAAAATAAATATTGAAGTAAAAGAAGATGTAGCAAATGGTATTTATTCTAATTTAGGAATCATTAACCACTCGCCTACAGAATTTGTTTTTGATTTTGCAACTATGATGCCAGGTTTTGCTAAGGCTAAAGTTTTATCTCGTATTATTTTATCGCCAGAACATGCAAAAAAATTTATGACGGCTTTGGTTCAAAATATTTCAAATTTTGAAAAACAGAATGGATCAATTAAATCGATTGATTTACAAAAAATACCTTTAGATTTTGGAGGTCCTAAGGCACAAGCATAAATTCATATATCTTCTCTATTAGATAAATTTTTGTTTTTTCATCCATTGATCATTATAAATCTTTCCGAGGTATCTACTCCCATGATCTGGCATAATAATTACGACCAGGTCATTTTTCATTAAACTGTCTTTTAGTTGAATTAATCCAGCTAATGCTGAACCACATGAATTTCCTGCTAGAATACCCTCTTCCCTTGCTAATCTTCGCGTCATAAGCGCTCCTGATTGATCTGTAACTTTTTCAAATTGATCAATTAATTTAAAATCTACATTTTTAGGAATAATGTCTTCTCCAATGCCTTCAGTTGTATATGAGTATATTTCTTTTTTGTCAAATATTCCAGTTTCATGAAATTTTTTGTAGATAGACCCATATGTATCTATTCCCCATATTTTTATATTTGGATTTTTTTCTTTTAAAAACATTGCACAACCTGTAATTGTTCCGCCTGTGCCTACACCAGCTACCAAGTGGGTGATTTTTCCATCTGTTTGTTTCCATATTTCTGGAGCTGTAGTTTCATAATGAGTCATCCTATTTGATAAATTGTCATATTGATTAACATAAAAACTATTTTTGATTTCTTTTTGCATTTTTTTTGCAATCGAATAATATGAATTGGGATCATCTGCATCTACATTAGTAGGGGTCACTACAACTTTTACTCCGATTGCTTTTAAAATATCAATTTTTTCATTTGACATTTTATCAGGCATGGTGACAATCATTTTATAACCCTTTTTTATAGCTCCTAGTGCTAGTCCCATGCCTGTGTTGCCAGATGTGGATTCTATTATAGTTCCTCCTTTTTTTAATAATCCTTTTTTTTCTGCATCTTCAATCATTCGCATACCAATTCTATCTTTGATGGAGTGTCCTGGGTTAAAGGACTCTAGTTTTACTAGTATAGTGGCTGGAATGTGTTTAGTAATTTGATTTAGTTTGAGTAATGGTGTATTCCCAATGAGTTCAGTGATGTGTTTTGCGTATTCCATTTATTTAATCTTTAATATGTTAGAGGGAGATATTTTTGTTATTATATAATAAGGTATTAGTATGCTAATTTGTATCACTATGAATATAATTATATTAATAAGTGTTATGAATTTTAAATTTAAATATATTGGAAGATAATCAACAAAATAAGATGTTGGATTTAATGCAACAATATTTGTTTTTTGTTGTATAAAACATAAAATAAAACCAATTATATTTCCTATTAATATTCCTTGTGTTGATATTTTCATACTACTATATGAAAATATTTTGAGTATTGAAGAATTAGAACAGCCATATGATTTGAGTGTTCCAATCATTTGTACTCTTTCTAATACTAGTATTAGTAATGCGCTGGTCATATTAATTAAACATATAATACACATGATTGTAATTATTAAAATCATATTTTTCTTAAATAAATTAATCCAACTAAATATACCAGGAAATCTAGTAGTAATTGATTGTGCTAGTAGATTGTAATTTAAATGTTTATTAATTTTTTTTTCTATCTTCTCTAAATCACTTAATGAGTTGATTTCAACTTCATAATGGCTTGCGTGATCCTTTTCCCAATTATTGATTTTTTCTAGATATTCTTTCTGGGCTAAAATATAAAACTCATTAAATTTCTCATTTTTCATATCATAGAGTCCACTGATGGTAAATTTTCTTTTTTGTATGTTGTTATTTTTTGAAACAAAATACAAAAGACATTTTTCTCCTGTTTTTAAGTTAAGTTTTTTGGATTGTTGTTTTGATATCAGTATATCATGATGATTCTGCATGTATTCTCCATCGATGATTCTATTATTAATTAACTCTTTTTTATATGTTGAATCTATACCTTTCAAAATCACACCTTCTAGGTTGTTTTCTATATTGACTATACATGGTTTGCTAATAATTGGATGTATGTTTTTTACACCTTTGATATCTAAAATGGATGACTTGGTTTCAGCTGTTAACATAATAGCTTTGTCATGATTTTGATTGTTTATTGATGCAATTTGTATTTCAGATTCAACATCGATTATTGTATTTTTTATAGCTAATTCTAACCCCTGAGCACATCCAATTGCAAGAATTATAATAATAATACTGATAGAAATCGTTAATGTACATATATTAGTAATTGGTCCAGAATAATAGTTTCTGTTTAAGTTTGATCTCGATAATCTTCTAGAAAGAAATAGTTCAAAATTCAATTTTTGAAATATAAAATTATTAAATTCAAATATATGAAATCCACTAAATCAATTCTAATTCTTTTACTTATAAATTCTTTCCACTTTTTGAGTTTTTCTCAGATTTTAGGTATTGAAAATCTTTCTAGATATAAGAAAGTATTAGAAAATAAGAATATTGGCCTTGTTGTTAATCATGCTTCTCAGATTGAGAATACACATTTAGTCGATACATTACTGGAATTAGAGATTAATATTTCTGTTATTTTTTCTCCTGAACATGGTTTCTCTGGTGCTTTTAATGCTGGTGAATATGTGAAAGACACACATTATAAGGATTCTATACCCATTATTTCATTATATGGCGCATACAAAAAACCTAGTGTAGATCATTTAGAAAATATTGATATTATTGTGTTCGATATACAGGATGTTGGTGTTAGATTTTATACTTATTTATCAACTTTACATTATGTTATGGAAGCTTGTGCAGAGCAAGGTGTAACTTTATTATTATTAGACAGGCCTAATCCCCATACAGACTATGTTGATGGGCCAGTATTGGAATTAACTTATTCATCATTTGTAGGTTTACATCCTGTTCCAATTATTTATGGTATGACTATTGGTGAATATGCACTTATGATTAATGGGGAGAGGTGGCTAAGAGGCGAACAGACATGCAGTTTAAAAATCATTAAAATGGAATCTTATTCTAGATCTGATATGATTGATTTTAAATTTCCACCATCTCCAAATTTACCTACTATGCATTCAGTTCTTTTGTATCCATCTTTATGTTTATTTGAGGGCACTTTAATTAGTGTTGGGCGTGGTACAGATTATCCATTTGAGGTTTATGGTGCTCCATTCTTAAATTCTGCTTTTTCTTTTTATCCAGAGCCAAATTTTGGATCTAAAGAACCAAAATATAATGGACAATTATGTTATGGGGTTGATTTACGTCAGAATGTAAATCAGTATTATGATAAAATTAATTTAGAATTTTTAATTAATGCATATAATTCTTCATCCTCTGATTATAAAAACATTTTTTTTAATAATTTTTTTAATAAGCTAGCAGGCAATGATGAGTTACAGTGGCAAATTTTAAATAATCTTGGTGAAGATAAAATTAGAGAAAGTTGGGTCAATGATATTGATTCTTTCTTATTAATAAGAGAAAAGTATTTATTATATGATTAGTTATTGTACTTTTCTAATCCCTGTCTTATGATTTCAAGAGCTAATTCTAGTTTTTTTACTTCTAAAACATAAGCGATTCGAACCTGATTCTGTACACTATTACTAGGACTATAAAATCCATTTGCTGGAGCTAACATAACGGTTGTGTTGTTTAAATGAAATTCTTCTAGTAGCCAACGGCAAAATAATTCAGTTTTTTTTACTGGTAATTCTGCGATACAGTAAAATGCTCCTCTTGGCATAGGACATTTTATTCCCGGAATTTTATTGAGTCCCTCCACTAAGACATCTCTTCTTTTACTATATTCTTGTAGCACTTGAGTAAAATATTTTTTTTCTGTATTTAATGCTTCCATTGCAGCTAATTGTCCAAATATAGGAGGACTTAATCTTGCTTGAGAAAATTTAAGAGCAGTATTAATAATCTGGGTGTTCTTAGAGACAATACACCCAATTCTAGCTCCGCACATGCTATATCTTTTAGAGATAGAGTCTACAATAATTACATTTTTTGTAATATCATTTAAAGTTAATGCTGAATGGTGTGTATATTCATCATAGATAAACTCCCTATATACTTCATCTGCGATTAAAAAAAGATTATGTTTTTTGACAATTTTAGCTAATTCCTCTAATTCTGGTAAAGAATATAGAGCACCAGTTGGATTCCCGGGATTACATATTAAAATAGCTTTTGTTTTGTTAGTAATTTTTTTCTCAAATTCTTTAGTTGATGGGAGTTTAAATTCATTGTCAATTTTACATGTAATTGCATTTATTTCTATACTACTTGCATTACTAAATCCATTATAGTTTGCATAGTAGGGATCTGGAATAATGATTTCATCTTCAGGATCACAAATGCAATTTAATATTATGCTCAAGGCTTCAGATCCACCAGTTGTTACCAATATATCTTCATATGAAATATTTTCACTTATTGATTGATAGTATTCAGATAATTTTTTTCTATATAATTCAATGCCTGCTGAGTGACTATATTGTACTTCATTAATTTTGAAGTTATTAATTTTTTCAATTACATTTTTTGGTGGTAATATATCAGGCTGGCCTATGTTTAGATGTAGGACATCTATTCCTTTTTGTTTTGCTTTTTCAGAATATGGAACTAGTTTCCTGATTGGAGACTCAGGCATCCTTGTTCCTCTTTTTGACATGTTTAGCATTGTTTTTATTACTTGGCTTTGGGTGCTAATGTAGATTGTTTTTTAACAGGTGCACCTACATCTTTTTTAGCAGCTATCACTTTTCCTTTGATTTTTACAATTTTAGTTGCATTTTTTGCATTTGATGTAATTGTTATACTTTTATTAAAAGAACCCACTCTTTTCTCATCATAATTAACTTTTATTATACTACTTTCTCCTGGCAATATTGGTTCTTTAGGGCATTCGGGAACAGTACATCCACAACTCCCTTTACATTTTGATATAATTAAAGGCTCTTTCCCTGTATTTTTGAATGAGAATTCAGATTTTGAGCTTGGATCATCATATTGCATAAATTCCCCTAAATCAATTACTTCTGTTTCAAATGTGATTTCTGGAGCATTATGATTAATCGTAATAGTTTCTTGAGAAAAGGCAATTGTTAGAAATAGACTTAAAAAAGATAGAACAATAGATTTAGGATTCATAGTAATAGAATTTTAAAAATTAATTTTTCCAAATTTAGTAGTTTATATTATTTATTACAAATCAAAATAGGCCAATTTTAAAATTATGATATCTGATAAAATTTGTAAATTGTGGATTAAATTATTTTTTGATGGAGACTAAATATAATCCAAAAGATATTGAATCTAAATGGTATGCTTATTGGATGAAACATAATTTTTTTCATTCAGAGCCCAATGATCAACAGGCATATACTATTTTAATACCTCCTCCAAACGTTACAGGTATTTTACATATGGGACATATGCTCAATAATACTATACAAGATATTCTTATCAGAAGAGCACGATTATTAGGTTTCAATGCTTGTTGGATTCCTGGAACAGATCATGCATCTATTGCGACAGAGGCGAAAGTGATGAAAAAATTAAAATCAGAGGGTATTGATAAAAAGGATCTATCTAGAGATGAATTTTTAAAGCATGCTTGGAATTGGACAGATAAACACGGAGGTATTATTCTTGAACAGTTAAAGCGCTTAGGTGCTTCTTGTGACTGGAGTCGAGTAAAATTTACAATGGATCAAGATATGTCAGATTCAGTTATAGCATCTTTTGTAGAGCTATATAATAAGGGATATATATATAGAGGAAAAAAAATGATTAATTGGGATCCTGAGGCTCAAACTGCAGTTTCTGATGAGGAGGTGATTTATAAAGAGCAAGATTCTCAATTGTATTATGTTGATTATCATTTGGTTAATTCTTCTGACATAATTACAATTGCTACAACTAGACCTGAGACAATTTTAGGCGATACTGCGATTTGTGTTAACCCGAATGATGCGCGATATTCTCATTTAATTGGTAAAACCGCTTTTGTTCCACTTATTAATCGAGAAATCCCAATTATAGCAGATGATTATATTGATATTGAATTTGGGACAGGCGCTTTAAAAGTAACTCCAGCTCATGACATTAATGATTATTTGATTGGCGAAAAAAATGATTTAGAGATTATATCAGTTATTGATAAAAATGGATGCATGCATCCAAATGCTAAATTATATATAGGAGAAGACAGATTTTTAGTTAGAGAAAAAATTATAAAAGATATTAAATTGATTGGGCAATTGCATAAAGTAGAGTCTATCAAGAATAAGGTTGGTTTTTCAGAAAGAACAGATGCGATAATAGAACCACGTTTATCAAATCAATGGTTTATGAAGATGGAAAAATTAGCATCACCTGCTCTAAAAAATGTCATTAATAATAATATTCATTTTTATCCAAACAAATTTAAAAATGTATATAAACATTGGATGGAGAATATTAGAGATTGGTGTTTATCTAGACAGCTTTGGTGGGGACATAGAATTCCAGCATTTTATTATAATGATTCAGATTATGTAGTAGCAAAAAATATAGAAGAAGCTTTGATTCTTGCTAAGCTAAAATCAGGAAATAATACACTTTTATTATCTGATTTAAAACAAGACAAAGATGTCTTGGATACTTGGTTTTCATCATGGTTGTGGCCAATTAGTGTATTTGATGGGATTCGTAATCCTAATAATATAGATTTCCAATACTACTATCCAACAAATGATTTAGTCACAGGACATGACATATTGTTTTTTTGGGTTGCCCGTATGATAATAGCAGGATATGAGTTTAAGGATGCGCCCCCATTTAAGCATGTTTATTTTACAGGTATGGTTAGGGATCAAAAGAGACGAAAAATGTCAAAGTCGTTAGGGAACTCACCGGATCCAATTGAACTTATTAATAAATATGGCGCAGATGGAGTAAGATCAGGAATGTTATTTTCTTCGCCAGCTGGCAATGATTTATTGTTTGATGAAAACTTATGTGAACAAGGAAGAAATTTTTCTAACAAAATATGGAATGCATTTCGTTTAATTAATTCTTGGAAATCAAAAAATATTGATCAAACTAATATGAATAAAGAAGTTGTTGTTTGGTTTGAAAACAAAATGTCACAAGACATACAGCAAATAAATAAATTTTTTCTTGAATTTAGAATTTCGGATGCTTTAATGGTTATGTATAAACTTTTCTGGAATGACTTTTGTGGCTCTTATCTGGAAATCATCAAACCTTTAGACAAAATCATGGACATGCATACTCAAGAAAAAACATTATATTTTTTTGAAAAAATGCTTATTATACTTCACCCTTTTATGCCGTTTATCACAGAGGATATTTGGCAAAAAATAAAATCTCGGGATGATGGAAAGAGTATATCTTTTTGCGTTTGGCCTAATCAATTGATCAATCATATAGATAAGAAAAAAATAGATGAATTCAACCATTTATTTAAAGTAATTGGTGCTATCAGGAAAATCAGAAAAGATAAAAATATTTCATTTAAAGAAAAAATATCTCTATTTGTTGAAAAAAATGAATTATTATTTTTTAAAAATATTCTTCAAAAAACATGTAACCTTGAAAAGGTCAATGTGTTTGAAAGTCAGACTGTTGGTATGTTCCCATTTTTAGTTGATAAAAATAGATATTTTATACCTCTAACATTTGATGTAGATCCCTCTATTGAGATTAGGAAAATCGAACAAGAAATTTCTTATTTAAATGGTTTTTTAAAATCTATTAATAGGAAACTTTCCAATGATAAATTTATTTCTAATGCCCCTGAAAAAATTATAATTATTGAACAAAAAAAGAAAGAAGATACTATAGTTAAGTTAGCATCTTTAAAGAAACAATTAAAGACATTCGATGGATCCAAAAATATATACTCCAAAAAATAAAATTAGAATTATAACTGCAACATCTTTGTTTGATGGCCATGATGCATCAATTAATATTATGCGACGTATTTTGCAATCTACAGGATGTGAAGTCATACACTTGGGGCATGATAGAAGTGTAGAAGAAATTGTGCATTGTGCTATTCAAGAAGATGCTAATGCAATTGCAATCACTTCTTATCAGGGGGGACATATAGAATATTTTCAATATATGTTTGATTTATTAAAAAAAAATAAAAGTAGTCATATTAAGATTTTTGGTGGTGGCGGCGGAACAATCTTATTAGAAG